>R26__coassemble_539_pt1 | contig 23051 bp, 19 predicted proteins | sample R26__metabat2_high_PE_046 | metagenome-assembled genome bin R26
AGATACGCATAACCGATAAAAATGATTATTTGTTCAGGAGGTTGACAAAATGAAGAAAGGTATCATGAAACGTGTATTAGCGATCGTGGCAGCAGTTGCGCTTCTGGCTTGCGCTGCACCGGTTATGGCAGAAGAAGCACCGGCAGAAGGCGGTACCATTATGTGGCTGTCCAACCTGACTGCAGGCGCACAGTATGATTCTGCAGTTGCATATTTAACAGAGCTGTGCAATGCCTTAGGCTACAAGTTCACGGTTGTTTACGGAGACGGCTTCAATGACGCGGCCGGCAATCTGCAGGCTGTGAAGAACGGCATGACCAATGATGTAGTAGGTCTCATCGCCAGCCAGGACGGCGGTCTTCAGGCGATCATGGAAGAGTATCCGGACCTGTATGTAGCGGGTTATAATACCGACATGAATTCCGTGTTTGGTGAAGGCGGAGAGAATGCCGGCGTTCTTGAAAACGATCATTTCCTTGGAACGATCGCTGACGGCCATATTGACGGCGCTGACACTGCAAAATGCTATTTTGATCAGTGCATCGAAAAAGGCTATAAAAAAGTTGCCCTGATCAACTTCCCGGGTTTTGCATATCCCAACCTGGAAGTGGCAGCCAATGCGTTCCGTGCTATGGCTGAAGAGTATAATGCTACAGCAGCAGATGAAGACAAGATCGAGATCGTCGGTGATGTTACCACACTGATGTTCTCACCGGTAGAAGATTCCTGGTTCCTGGATGGCGACAATGGAAACGTTGACGCGATCATGGGATTCTGCGCAGGCACCATGTTCATCTTCCCGCAGCTGACAAGTGCGATCGCCAACGGCATGTGCAATCCGGCTATGAAGCTGGTAACCAGTGGATTTGATACAGATGCTTCCATTATCGGATCGATCGGCGACAGCGAAGGCAAAGTGATCTCCTGTATCACTGTATCTCCGGCAGAAGATGCTGCATACGCACTGGTACTGCTGGACAACGCCATCAGCGGCAACCAGTTTGACGATCTCACTGTGGAAAGAATCGACGCGTTCGAATATATCATCGACAGCGATGCTGATATCGAGGCAGTCATGAGCAAGTCTCTTCTGGGCATTGCGGATGCTTCCCTGGCTCAGATCCCGGTGGATATGGTCGTCAATGAACTTTGCAAGAAGAACAATCCGGAAGCAACTTATGAACAGCTGAAAGCAGTGTTCCATGACGCTTCCCTTCTTGGACCGGATCCGTTATTAGCTGAATAATCAATACAGTCCTGACGGAATCAACAGGCTGCCATAGGGTTCCTGTGGCAGCCTGTTTACGAATAAAGATATTGTCCGAAAACAGAGGATGTTTCAAAAAACACCAGTCATCACAAGAATCGGGAGGAACTTATGGCAAAAGAAGTCTTGTTTGAAGCAAAGCATATGCATAAGGCCTTTGGCCCTACCATTGCTTTGAAAGACGTGGATTTTCAGGTCTGCCGGGGGGAGATCCGGGGCCTGATCGGAGAAAACGGTTCCGGAAAATCCACGATCATGTCGATCGCAGCAGGCATGCAGCCTGCCACCAGCGGCGAGATGTTTTATAAAGGACAGAAGTGGGAACCGAAGAGTATGGTGGAATCTCAGCAGCATGGGATCTCCATGATACTGCAGGAGGCCAATACCATTCCCCATGTAACGGTAGCCCAGAACCTGTTTGCAGGCCAGGAAAAACTGTTTTCAAAAGGCGGCCTGATCAATATGGCCAGCATGTATAAAAAGGCCAATGAACTGCTGGACAGATTCGGCGTGACCAATATCAGAGGCAGGGATCCCATCGACCGGCTGACCTTTGAAGACCGCAAGCTGATCGAGATCGTGCGCTGCGTGACAGAAGATACCCAGATCCTTGTGGTGGATGAGACGACCACGGCGTTGTCCCATGAAGGCCGTGAGATCCTTTATAAACTGATCCATAAGATGGCGGAAGAAGAGAACAAGGCGGTTGTGTTTGTTTCTCATGATATGGACGAGATCCTGGAACAGTGTAATGTACTAACGGTTCTCCGGGATGGCGATATCATCGGCCATCTTACCAGGGATGAAATGGACGCTCCGGATGCGGTGCAGAAGATCCGTCTGATGATGGTAGGCCGTGAGATCGGCGAAAAGTATTTCCGGGAAGACTTTATTCCATCCCACCAGGACGAGGTGGCGCTGGAATTGAAAGATATCGCTTTCGGTCCCATCAAACACTTTTCCCTCCAGATTCGAAAAGGCGAGATCGTCGGTATGGGAGGCCTTTCCGGATGCGGCATGCATGAGATCGGAAAAGCTGCCTATGGACTTCAGAAACTGGACAAAGGGCAGGTGTTAAGAAACGGAAAGCCCATCAGAAACTGCCTGCAGGCGATCGAAGCAGGGATTGGATATATCAGCAAAAACCGTGATCTGGAAGCCATCATCCTGGATGCGCCGATCCAGACCAATATCGTGCTCCCTTCCCTGACATCTCTGACAAGGGGTGGCTTTATCAGGCCGAAAGACGAGAAGAAACTGTCCGACGCCCAGATCGAAACATTCCGGATCGAGTGCGGCAGCGGCAAACAGTATGTAAATACCCTCTCCGGAGGCAATAAGCAGAAAGTCTCCTTCGCAAAATGGACGGCAAAGGGATCCGATGTGATCATCATGGACTGCCCGACCCGTGGCGTGGATATCGGCGTCAAGCAGGCCATGTACTCCCTGATCGAGCAGATGAAGAATGAAGGCAAAGCGATCCTCATGATCTCGGAAGAGCTTTCCGAACTGATCGGAATGTCTGACCGTCTGATCATCATGAAAGACTTTGAAGTGACAGCTGAGATGGAACGTTCTGCCGACCTGAAGCAGACAGATATTATTGAGTATATGATCTAGGAGGTAGAAAATGGAACAAACAGCAACCGTAAAAATCTTTTCCAAAGACTGGTTCAGAACCCATGCCTCCTCCATCGCGGGATACGGCGGCGTTCTGTTCTGTATCATCTTTTTCTCCATTACGACCCCCATTGCAGGGCAGAGCATCTGGTCAGGAGAAAAACTGGCAACCCTGATCTCTGACGTGATTGTGCTGGCGATCCTGTCTGTAGGCGCAGTCTTCGTCTATTCTCTGGGCAGTATGGATATCAGTATCGGTAAGCAGGTCGGCTTATATGCGACCATCATGGTCGCTGTAGCCAACAGTACCGGTTCCCTGATCCTTGGGATCGTGATCTCTCTGGCAATCTCTGTAGTGATCGGTATCGTTAACGGTGCGACAGGAGAACTGCTGCATATCCATTCCGTGATCTCATCCCTGGTATTTATGATGGTCCTGGGAGGCATCAGTACGATCATTTATTCCAGTATGGGCTCCAGAAATGTGGCTTTAAAGACCATCGATCATCATATTTTCAAGAATACATGGGTCATGGTAGCCGTGCTGGTCATAGAGGTGCTGATCGTATCTTTCCTGTTTAACTATACTAAGTTCGGTAAAAACGCCAAAGCGATCGGTGCCAACCCGGTGGCAGCACAGCAGAGCGGTATCAATCTGGTGAAATATAAAGTGATCGCTTATGTGATCATGGGTGTGTTTGTCGTTGTGGCAGCCATCTTCCAGATGGGCTACACAGGATCCGCATCGGATTCCACCGGTACCGGATTTGAAATGAATGTCATGGTAGCCCTGATCCTGGGCGGTATGCCGCTGTCCGGCGGAATGAAATCCCGCGTCTCCTGCGCGGTCCTGGGTTCTTTCACCTTCTCGCTGCTGAATGTGGGCCTTCCCATCATCGGTATCCCGGTGAATACCGTTAACCTGATCAAAGGAATCATATTTATCATCGTAGTGCTGATCACCTGCCGGAAGAGCAGGGGTATCCTGCCGCGATAGGAAGGGGGAGAACATAAATGAATATTTTAAAGAGAATCGGGGGAACACTGATGCTCCCTGCCGCAGTATTCGTAGTGATGATGATCCTTTGTTATTCCCACGGCAAGATGTACTTCGGCACATGGATGATGTGGAAAACACTGATCGTGGATATCGCGGTATCTGTAACCTGTGCGCTGGGGATCGGTCTGCAGTTCAAATGCGGAAGATTTGATTTTTCCGGCGGCGCCATCATGCTGGTAGCCGGTATCCTGGCGGGAAATATCGCCCGCGATAACGGCAACAATGTAGTCCTGATGATTGCCCTGGCAATGGGAATCTGTATCGGACTCAGTCTTTTAGTATCCTTCCTGTATGTATACGGAAGACTTCCGATCATCATTGCCACCATCGGTATGGCTATGCTGTATGAGGCCATTACCTGCCTCCTGTACGGAGGTGCCGGCGTCAACCTGGTGCCGAACATGACGCTCAGGATCTTTGCCACCTTCCCGTACGTACTGATCCCGATGATCCTGGCGATCGCGATCTATGCATTTTACAGCTATTTTACAACGACCGGCAAACAGGCAGTCCTGCTGTCCAACAATCAGCAGTCTGCCGTGAATATCGGTATCAATGAGAATAAAAACGTCATCATCTCCTATCTGTTCAGCGGCATCCTGTTCGGCCTGGCCACCATCATCTGGCTGACCAAGGATATCCATAAGGCGTCCTTCTCCTCCCTGTCCACGGTAGGCGAACTGTTTACCAATATCCTGCCGGTATTCATCGGTCTGATGCTGATGAATTTCTGCGGAGATACGATCGGCACTCTGATGGGATCTCTTACCCTCTGTCTGCTGAACTATGGACTGAAAGCCGTTTTCTCTAATGAAACAGGTTCTGCCATCGCAACGGTTGTAACGGGTATCTTTATCCTGGTGCTGAATGTGATCTCTGCCCAGGGTATGAACTGGATCTCAATGCTGAAAAAGGCGTTTCGAAGGAGGGAAGTATGATCGATCTGAAGGGGAAACCGTTTTATCTGACGGATGCCCAGATCAACTGGGTAAATGAAACCAGGGACAGCATGAATGACGATCAGAAAGCAGAACAGCTGTTTTGTCCCATGCTGCAGTTTACCGATAAGGGATTTATTGATCATATCATGGGAGACCATGAATTCGGCTCCTTTATGATGCGGATCAACGGGGCAGAGGATACGCAGGAGGCATGCAATTATCTGCAGGCTAAATCCAGGATCCCGGTTTTGATCGCTGCCAATTTTGAAGACGGCGGAAACGGGATCATGCAGGAAGGAACTTACATGGGACGGCAGATGCTGATCGCCGCGACAGATGAAGAGGAGCAGGCATACAGACTCGGCAGGATCTGCGGCAGCGAAGGCATGGCGGTCGGTGCCAACTGGGCGTTTGCCCCTGTTTTGGATATCGACCTGAATTACCTGAATCCCATTACGAATGTCCGTACCTACGGCAGCGATCCGGAACGCACGATCAGAATGGGAAGAGCTTATATCAAAGGTGTTACCGAAGAAGGAATGCTCCATTCTATCAAGCATTTTCCGGGGGACGGCGTAGACTACCGGGATCAGCACCTGATGACCAGCGTGAATACCCTGAGCATTGAGGAATGGGAAAAAACCTACGGCAAGATTTACAGGACCATGATCGAAGACGGCGCCATGACAGCCATGATCGGACATATCGCCATGCCGGCCATGGAAGAGTATTTCGATGGAAAGCCCTGCGAGAAGGTGATCCCCGGATCCAATTCCAAAAATATCATGACCAATTATCTGCGCGGTGTTTTAGGCTTTAACGGACTGATCTCCACAGATGCCTCGCCAATGGTGGGACTTCTTTCCAATACGATACGAAGCGAGAGCGTGCCGGATGCCATCGAAAACGGCGCGGATGTCCTCCTGTTCACCAAGGATCTGGAAGAGGATGTTCGTTATATGAAAGAGGGGATCCAAAGCGGAAGACTGAGTAAAAAGCGCCTTGACGAAGCCGTTACCAGGATCCTGGCCGTTAAAGCAGTTATAAAACTGCCGGAAAAGAAAGCGGACGGAACCATTTTCCGAAATGGAGATGACAGAAAGGTCATTGCCTGCGAGGAACATGTGAACTGGGCAAAAGAATGCGCAGACAAGGGAGTCACCCTGGTAAAGGATACGGCCCATCTGCTTCCGCTTTCGGTGCAGAAGCATAAACGGGTTCTATTTGAACTGCTGGGAGATTTTCCGTCCAACGATCGTGTAAAGGCACAGTTTATCTCACTGCTGGAGAAAGAAGGCTTTGAGGTGACGGAATACGTTCCGGAAACGCTGGAGACCATTTTCGAAGACAGCGAAGTGGAAACCTTCAAGAGCAAGTATGATCTGGTGCTCTATGTTGGGAATATTGAGAATGCTTCCAATAAAACAACAGCCCGGATCAACTGGCATACCCTGTTTGGCGCCGGAAACAACATTCCCTGGTTTGCACAGGAAGTACCGACCCTGTTTATCAGCGTGGGAAATCCCTACCATCTGCAGGATGTTCCCATGATCCACACCTATATCAACGGCTACTGCCACTCACCTTATGTGATCGATGCTGTGGTGGAAAAGATCATGGGACGCAGCGAATTCAAGGGAATCTCACCGGTGGATCCGTTCTGCGGATTATGGGATACCAGACTGTAGCAAAGCGGGGGTATAAAAATGAAAGAAACTGGAACCGTAAAAGGGATCATATTTGATCTGGACGGAGTCATCTGTTTTACGGATATTTATCATTGCCGTGCCTGGAAACAGATGGCAGATGAAGAAGGGATCGAATTTAACGAGAAGATCAACGAAAGGCTCAAAGGCGTTTCCCGGGCAGAAAGCCTGGAGATCATTCTGGAAAAGGCTTCCCGCATCTATACGCAGGCGGAAAAAGCGGTCTTGATGGAGCATAAGAACAATCTGTACCGGGAATACCTGAAGCAGATGTCACCGGAAGACCTTTCTGAAGAGGTGTATCAGACTCTTCTGAAACTCCGGGCAAAAGGCCTGAAACTTGCCATCGGCTCTTCTTCGAAAAACGCAAAATTCATCCTGGAAAGGATCGGTCTGAAAGGTTTTTTTGATGCTGTTTCCGATGGGACGAATATCCAGAGATCCAAACCGGATCCGCAGGTATTCCTGATGGCTGCGGAAATGCTGGGACTGGATCCTTCCGACTGCCTGGTGGTAGAGGACGCCGAGGCAGGAATTGATGCGGCGTGTGCAGGACATTTTCATAATGCGGGGATCGGCTCGGCGCGGGAATATGAAAAAACAGAGTTTTCCCTGGGAACCTTCCAGGATCTGCTTGCGCTTCCCGTCATCGATCATTAGAATATATGTATGGAAAATAAATACTATCGAATTTCAGAAACAAAGGAAAATATTTACCGTTTCACCAGTCCGGAAAATGTGTTCTTTGAGTTGATCGTGGGCTCAGACAGAGCAATGCTGATCGATACCGGGCATGGATTCGGCAACATCAAAGGGGCAGTCCGTGAGATCACGGACAAGCCCCTTGTGATCGTTAATACCCATGGGCATGTAGATCATACCTGCGGCAATTACCAGTTTAAGGAAGAAATCTATCTTGCGCCGGAAGATATGGAACTGATGAAAAAACACAATGCAGAGTCCTTCCGGCGGTATACGGTGCGCCTTCAGGAGCATGCAACCGACTGGGAAACCGGAAAGGAATTCTACGGACTGCCGGATGGTTTTGATGAAGAACAATATACAGTGGGGGCAGCTGCCCGTCTGCAGCAGATGGTTTTTCAGCCGCTCAAAGACGGCATGACCTTTGATCTGGGCGGAAAGACCGTTCATACGATCGCGACTCCCGGACATACCAGAGGATGCATGTCTTTTCTCTTAGAAGAGGAAAACTGGCTGTATGTCGGAGATGCGGCCAATCCGTTCCTGTGGCTGTTTGATGAGTATGCGACAGACAGAAAGACTTTGATCAGGTCTTATGATAAGATCCTGGATCTGAACCCTTCTCGTATTTACGCCGGCCATATGCCGTTCCCGGTTGGAACCGAAGATATAAAGCTGTATAAAAGAACGGCGTTGGAAGCAGACTATGAGCAGGGAATTCCTTTCAGGACCCCGCTCATGCCGCAGTGCGAGGATATCAGGGTCTGCGTCCTGGGCGGCAGATCCATGGAAGAGATCGGAACGCCCGGATTCAGCGCGATACTGATCGACAGCTCCAGAAAGCAGCTGTAAGAATGAGAGAAGACAGGAGAATAATATGGCATTTGAAAACACAGGGTTTATCACTTCAGAAATAACGGAATCACCTGTTTTTTACAGGGATTTTACAGTAGCCGGCGACGTGGCGCATGCACAGCTGAAGATCACGGGACTTGGTCTTTATACGGCATTTATCAATGGACAAAAAGCAGGCAACGCTTATCTGGCACCCGGTTTTAACGATTATGACGGGTATCTCAGATATCAGGACCTTGATGTGACAGAACTTCTTAAAGCCGGTGAGAACCGGATCGAAGTCTATCTGGGAAACGGGTGGTATAAAGGCCGTTTCGGGCTGATGTCCTTTACCAACACATGGGGATCTGAATATCTCCTGGCAGCAGAGCTTCAGATCGGGATGACCGATGGCAGCAGCGAAACAGTGTATACAGATGCGAGCTGGCAGGCATCACAGTCCTGTATCCGTTCCAATTCCATCTATGACGGCGAAGTAAGGGATGATACTTTTGTACCTGACCGGTCAGTCGCCTGCATGACGGTGGAAAAAGAGTATCACATCGTTCCCCCTCTTTGTCCTCCGATCCGTGCCAAACTGGAACTGAAACCGGAGCTGATCCGGTCTCCCAAAGGGGAGACGATCCTTGATTTCAGGCAGAATATGGCCGGGATCGTACGTTTCCGGAACCATCTTCCCAAAGGCTGGAGCATCCATCTGACCTTCGGAGAGATCCTGATCGACAAATGCTTCTGCAACTCCAATTACAACAGTGCCGTAGGCGGCTTTACCTATACGTCAGACGGAACGGAAAAAGATGTGGAACCGATGTTTACCTATTTCGGTTTCCGCTATGCGAAAGTGGAACTGACGGCGCCGGAAGGAAACCAGGATCCGTCGCCTTGCGTGGATCCGGCTGATTTTACAGGGGTCGTTCTCTATACCGACCTGAAGGCGACCATGCATGTTCATACCTCCGATCCGAAGATCGATCAGCTGCTCAGCAATTCGGTGTGGGGGCAGAGGAGTAATTTTCTGGATGTGCCTACGGACTGCCCGCAGAGAAGCGAGCGCCTGGGATGGACAGGAGATGCGCAGGTATTTGCAAATACCGCATGTTTTCATATGAACTGCGAGGAATTCTATCGCAAATATATCCAGGATCTTCGCTATGATCAGATCACTTATATGCATGGTGATATCCCCATGTTTTCACCCTGTCAGAAGGACGGCGCACCGGGCGGTCCCGCCTGGGCGGATGTGGCAACCATTCTTCCCTGGACCATGTATGAGCATTACGGCAATGCGGATAATCTCAAAGAAGCTTATCCGATGATGCGCGATTATATGGAAGTGCTGATCGAAAGGGACAGGAGCGGAGATGATGACCGGATTCTGAAGACCGGCCATGCTTTCGGTGACTGGCTTGCCCTGGACGGAGCAAGCCCCAATGCCTTCAAAGGCGGGACGGATGATGTGTATATCAGAACCGTTTACTACTGGTATTCCGCAGATATCCTGGCAAAAGCTTCCAAGACACTGGGGTATCTGGAAGATCATCAGAAATATCGTGCTCTGGCAGATGAGATCCGTTCTGCTGTCATCCGGGAATTTTTCTCCCAGACAGGAAGGCTGTGCATAGATACCCAGACCGGGTATGTTCTGGCACTTCATTTCGGCCTGTATCCGAATAAGGATAAACTGATCGAAGGCTTCAAGAACCGGCTGGCTATGGATATGCTGAAGCTGAAGACGGGATTTGTGGGAACAGGATTCCTGCTGCAGACCCTGTTTGAAAACGGTATGGCAGATTATGCCTACCGCATGATCTTCACCGAAGAGTTCCCGGGCTGGCTCTATGCGGTGAACCTGGGAGCCACCACGATCTGGGAGCGGTGGAATTCGGTCATGCCGGATGGTTCTCTGAGCCCCACGGGTATGAATTCCCTGAACCATTATTCCTATGGCTTGGTCTCCAGCGTGATCTATTCCTATCTGGCGGGCCTTAAAAACGCAGCGCCCGGATGGAAAAAGGCAGTGATCGAACCGCATCCGAACTATCGGCTGCGTCAGATAGGTCTCTCATTTGATTCTCCTGCCGGAACCTGGGAAAGCGGCTGGGAGATCCTGCCGGACGGCAAACTGCATGTAAAGATCACCGTTCCGGAAGGAACGTCAGCCAGGATCATTCTTCCGTATTATCCGGCTTGCGCTGAACACCCGGAAGATACAGGCGTATATGAAGCCGGACCTGGAACCTATGAATATGAGTATCTGCCAACGGTTGATTTCTTCCATCCCTATAACGGAGATACCTTTATTGCAGATATCGTGGCAGATGAAAATGCCGTGAACGCATTGAAAACAGCCATACCGGGAGCTTTCGACGGAGCGCTGGCAAGTCTTGACAGCGGTGCCGCCTGCAATCTGGCCGGAGCGATCTTCTTTTCTCCGATCCCGGATCTGCCGCAGAAGATCGATGAGATCCTGCGGGGCGTAAGATATGAAGTTCATTAAAAGGAGTTAAACAATGCTTTGCGAAACCATAAAACTTTACGAAGGACGTGATGACGTTACTCTGACCACGTATCTGTGGGATGACGCACCGGATCTGCTGCATGGCAAGTCGAGACCGGCCGTCATCATCTGTCCCGGCGGCGCTTATCTGAATCTGTCCAACGGGGAAGGAGAGCCGGTAGCACTGGCCTTTGCCAATATGGGATACCATGCCTTCGTACTCAAATACTCTGTCTATTCGGAAGGAATCGGAAATGGAGATATGTTCGCTGCCGTGGGGCAGGGCGTAAAGGAACACTGCATGTTCCCGAAACCGATGCAGGATATCGGAGCAGCGATGCTGTATATCCGGCAGCACTCTGCGCAATGGCATGTAAATATGGAACAGGTGGCTGTCTGCGGATTTTCTGCAGGCGCTCATAATTGCGCCATGTACAGTGTGTACTGGGACAAGCCGGAGATTGCGGGTTTCTTTGATGTGGATCCGCAGCTTCTTCGGCCGGCAGCCTGCATTCTGGGATATCCGATCACGGATTATGTGTATATGCAGGGCTGTCAGGAAACAGCCAAAGCGGCTTCCAAAGAAGAATCGGAGCAGCTTGATGAAGCTTTTTCTCCAGTCGCACTTTTTGACCAGTCAAACCTGGCATTTCTGGGAACGACGGAGCCGAATGAAAAGCAGCTTTTCAAAGTATCGCCGGTGTATCTGGTGGATCGGAATACGCCTCCTACCTTTTTGTGGGCAACCAGCGAAGACAATCTGGTACCGGTGCAGCATTCCATCCTGATGGCCAGATCCCTGGCAGATGCGGGTGTACCGTTCGAACTGCATATCTTCGAAAAAGGCATGCATGGACTGGGCGTTGCTACCGAAGGAGGATCCGGCAATCTTTGGACCGTAAATGAAGCGGCAGCAAAGTGGGTGCCTATGTGCCACAAGTGGCTGCAGGAGAGGTTTTCCATTCCATTGGATGAGAAACCGTTCTGGATGGATCTGTGATCCTGCCTGACTACGAAAAAAACACCGGCTGTTGCGCCGGTGCTTTTTTCTGTTATTTTTCTGATTTAAGGATAGTCAGGTATCCTCATTTTAGGCAGAGACTTAATTTGAGGATAGTCAGGTATCCTCATTTCAGGCAAAGGCTCAATTTGAGGATAGTCAGGTATCCTCATTTTTGGTAAAGGCTTGATCTGAGGATAGTCAGGTATTCTCAATTTAGGCAAATATCCATTTTGAGGATAGTCAGGTATCCTTATTTTTGGCAAAGGCTCAATCTGAGGATAGTCGGGTATCCTCATTTTTACCATATGTTCTTTTTGCGGATAGTCAGGTATTCCCATTTTCGTCATGTACCGTTTTTACGGATATCAAGTACTCAATCTTTGCAAAGACATTCCCTTACAAACCGTATCCCGGAGCGGATCTCATCATACATATCTCTAATGCTGGCGTCCTGGTCAATGATCAGATGATCAGGCGCCAAATGGCAAAGATGCAGATGCTTCAGCGCTTCTTCCGTGGGAACAGCCCCGGATCCGATGGCAGTAAAACGTCCGTCGTCCGTTCGTTCCCGGGAGTCCTCTGTCAGATCCTTCAAATGAACGGAAGCGATCCGGTCAGAATACTGTTCCATAAAGGAGACACTGTCCATATTTCCGTACCAGGCCCATCCGATATCCAGCTGGATCATGCAGTCAGGGCAGTTTTCCAGAACCATCTCCATGGCGTTTTTTCCATATTCCAGTGGTATACTGTCCATATGATGGTTGTGATAGCACAGGGTCATTCCTTCAGCCTTCAATGCCGCCGCCGCAGACTGTATGGGCTTCAGGAAAGAATTGACTTTGCGGGCGCTGTCAAACATGCAGCTGATGACAAACTGACGGATGCCGGTCCGTTTCCCGATCTGAAGCATATAGGGAACACTTTCTTCCACTAGCTCCGGATAGGCTTCTGCAAGAAGCAGATGGCAGGAACAAAGAGCCAGGCCATGGCTTTGGATGGTTTTTGCAAAATCAAAGACGGCATCTCCTTTGCAAAGGCATGGGGGCATACCAACCGGATATTTCCGGGCGGCTTCTTCTGTGTAAGTACGGATGCGGTCAGAGTGATCCGGTATGACGCAGAGCTCCACAGAGGTGGCTCCCAGATCGCGGATCGTATCCCATACTTCTTCATAAGGCAGGGTAACCAGTTTGGGGATCAGTCCGATCTCATTGATCCCGATGGTAAACTTCATGGTTTCCTGTTTTGTGCAGCCTGATTCAGTCATGGATGACAGTCTCCTCTCTATAAAGACTGCCGGTCAGAACGACCGGCAAAATAATCATACATCGATATATTTCTGCATAGCATCCATAAATTCCCGGATCATCTGTGTATCTCCGTCCTCCATGGCATGCGCAATACAGTGATTGACATGCTCGCTGATGATCTCCTTGCCAAGCCCGCTCAGAGCGGATTTGACGGCAGAAAGCTGGATCAGGACATCTGCGCAGTCTTCATTGGCAGCGATCATCTTCTTGATGTGCTCCAAATGACCGATCACGCGGGAAATGCGGTTGATCTGCCGTTTGATCTCTGCCGGGTCGTGGGTATGAGTATGTGTATGCAAATGCTCCATTATCTCACCTCGTCTGATAATGGAGCATTATATCGTCTGAAGACTTTCCGGTCAAGAAAACACGCCAGCGTATACAGCCGGTCAGGATAGTTTTTTCCCTGCAACCTGGTACATTTCATCATCTGAGATGATCGCCGTGACCGCCAGGCAGGAGGAGAAGATCCTTGCAAGATCTTCTGCTGCCATCAGGCCGTTCGATACCATAGACGCGGCTCCGTGATGATGGGCATCAATGGTTTCCCGGCTGGCTCCGTGGGCAACGGTCAGGATCCCGCCTTTTTTCAGGAGCCCTGCAAGATGCCTGATCAGGCGTTCAGGATCCGGGAAGTGGGGAAATGCATTGTAGACCACGATGGCGTCAAAGCCTGTGCCTACATCTGTGGTTTCCACATCGCCGCAGATAAAGCGGACACGATCAGTATTGGAGCGGTATTTCTCCTGAGCGATCCGTATCATTTCAGGCGCAATGTCAATGGCGGTAACAAAGGAGACGCTGCGCGCCAGATAATCCGGGATCAGAACGCCCGTGCCGCACGCCACATCCAGTACGCGGCTTCCGCTTTCGACGCCGGCGTTGTCGAGGATCCGCCGGATCTTCTCATCGCTTCGGATCAGCTGCGCATCCCAGTCTGCTGCCTGCTTATTAAAAAAGTCGATTACGTTTTTCTGTTCGATCATAACGAAACCTTACTGGAAAAAAGTATCCGTGTCAATCTTCTGATATCCGCCAAAGCTGGAAGGGCAGGCGAAAATGGCGTCGGCAAGATCCATGCCGTAGAATACCTGTGTTACTTCGTTGGTCTTTTCCGTCATATCGATATCGGCAAACAGATCCGGATAAACGGATCTGGCGATGAACCAGGTGTTGATCAGCGCGATCTCATAGTTGGTATAGTAGGCATTGTAAGCCATTTCCAGATAAACCTCTCCCTTCTGCCATGCGCTGCAGGTATCAAAAAGAGCAGGATCTTCCTGATACAAAGGCTTGATATTCTTTACTGCGGCGGCATCCATGATCATGATATCCATGTCTTCTCCCAGGGCCACAAAGGCTTCTTCTTCAATCTCCTGAATGCCGGGCGCCGCCAGGCCGGATACGGCATTTTTTATATTGGCGATCTCAAAGGGAAGATAGTTCTGGGCAGTCATGAGATGGTTCGTGGTTCCCCAGTTACCCAGTCCGCAGATATAAACAGAGGGCTTTTCCTCTTCCGGGATCCCAACGGTGCGGTCTATGATCTGTGCGGACTGTTCCGCAATAAATGTGACAATGGTCTGGGCTTTTTCCTCCTGCCCGAAGATGACGCCGAGCAGTTCCATGGAGGCTTTGAATGCATCATCAAATACTCCTCCGGGGCCGGAACGCAGAGTGATCACCGGAACACCCAGCTGTTCTGCGAGGGCATCTTCTTTCTCCACATCTTCATACTCCGAGATCACGATATCCGGGCTGCAGCTTAAGATCTTTTCCGCTTCTGCTGCCTGGGCAGCAGGTCCTCCGGTACCGCAGGAAGGAAGCTGTTCAAACTGGCTGCCATAAGCAAGAACATATGGTCTTGCCACGGAATCAAACATTTTGGGCCGTTCTTCCAGAGACGGATTATCAATATCCTCCACGCCGCATAAGAGGGCAACATCACCGATATAGCTGAACATGCGAAGCGCGCCGGCGCCGATGCAGACGACATTTTCATAACTTCCAGGGATTATTTCAACTTCCCGGCCGATCATATCTGTGATCGTGACCGCGGCCGCTGTTTCTTCACCCCCTTCGGAGGGTTCTTCTGCAAAAGCAGCGGAAGATGACAGGATGCTGATGGAGAGAACAAAAACCAGCAGCAAAGAGAAGAGTTTTTTAGACATAGTGTTTTCCTCCTAATATGATCTTTTTGTTTTCATATGCGATGATCCTGGAATCAATTCCGTAAACTTCTTTGATCAGTTCCTCTGTGATGATCTCTTCCTTTCCGGAACAGCGGATCTTCCCATCTTTCAGGAAATAGAAATGATCTCCCATATAAAGGGCCTGGTTCAGATCGTGCATGGAACTGAGAATGGAGATATTCTTCTTTTCCGCCAGAGCTTTCGCTTCCGTTACGATCAGGTCTTCGTTGGAAATATCCAGATTCCCCGTCGGCTCGTCCAGCACCAGCAGCTTTGGGTTCTGAGCCATGGCCCTTGCGATAGCGATCTTCTGTTTTTCTCCGCCGGAAAGGCGTTCCGCGTTTCTGCCGGCAAATTCCTCCAGTCCCATTTCCCGGATGATCTCCTCCACAGCATTGTGATCGGCAGCCCCTGCCTTCAGCCCGAAATAAGAGACCCGGCCCATGAGAATGGAATCATACACGCTCAGTTCTCCGAAATGGATATGCTGCGGGACATAGGCGATCCTTCTTGCACGCTCCCGGAGCGGCATGGCGAGGATATCCTCCCCATCCAGTTCGATCCTGCCTCCGGAAGGAGTCAGAAGGCCAAGGATGATCATGAACAGTGTGGTCTTTCCGGCGCCGTTTTTTCCAAGGAGCATGCCAATCTGCCCTTCCGGAAGCGCAAGAGAAATATCCCGGAGTACCGGAAGAGAATGCCTGCTGTATTGAAAAGAGAGATGTTCGATCTTCAGCATCAGTGTTTCTCCCTTCCGGAAAAGATAATGGCAATGAAAAACGGTGCGCCTAAAAGGGACGTGACTGCACCGACCGGCAGAGCGGATCCCCGGCCAATACTGCGGGCTAGGGTGTCCGCCAGCAGAAGGAGAAGACACCCTGCCAGACAGGAGGCGGGAATGGTCCGGCGATGATCCTGTCCGATGATCTTCTTCATCACGTGGGGACAGATCATGCCCACAAATCCGATGATTCCCAGAAATGAGACACAGACCGCAGTGATCAGAGAGGCAAGGAGCAAAGAAAAGAACCGGAGGCGGTCTACATGGACCCCCAGGCTTTTTGCCGTTTCATCTCCGCTCAGCAGAGCATTGTATTTCCAGGAGCCGAGGGAAAAACAGACGATGCCGATGACAGTCACGGCCAGCATGATCAGGTCCGTCCGGTAAGTGGCTCTCCCAAGATCTCCAAAACTCCAGATCACAGCGGCGGAAAGTCCCACATCCGTAGCGTAGAACTGAAGGATAGTCGTAGCAGCGGTCCACACCGCACCGATGGCAATACCGGCCAGAACGACGACATTCGGAGAAAAGGAACGGACCCGGCACAATCCCAGGATCAGAAGGACTGATGCGGCGGAAAACAAAAACGACATCCCGGATACGGCATAAGGGCTGGATCCTGTCATATAATTGGACAGATTGTTCCCGGTGGATAAAAATCCGCCTGCAAATGCGATGATGGACAGATTGGCGCCGAAAACGGCAGCATTGGAAACGCCCAGGACGGAAGGTGATGCCAGGGCATTATTAAGAGTCGTCTGCATGATCAGACCGGAGACGGACAGTCCTGCACCGGCGATCAGGGCTGCCAGGATCCGCGGGATCCTGATATTCCAGATGATACGGACCTCGGAAGCGCTTCCTGTCCGAAGCAGCGCATGGATACAGTCGGTAAAAGTCATATGGGAAGATCCGACAAAAAGGCAGAAAATGGACAGAAAAACAGTAAAGACTGCCATCAGGATGATCAGCAGCCGGATCTTTCTGCGTTTTCGGTTGAAAGGATCGGATTTCCGGGACATGTAAAAATGGGCTCCTAGATAGAAAGTTGATTTTACTTTACAAGAGCAAAGCCTCAAAAAAAAGCCCCCCGGGGGGATACTGAAACGGCAAGGTATGCTGCCTGTTGCTTTTTCTCGTATCGGACTTCAATTTCTAAAATGTACCATCTGGAAAAGGTCTTGTTTTAGAAAAATACACGTTTTCTAAAATAAGACCTTTCTGAGGATGTGTTTTTTAGAAAAAGAGAAGAAATATACTTCTTGTCTTGTATTTTTCTAAAAATAGCCTGTAAAAGAAGCCACTTTTTTAGAAACTTCATATTTTTCTAAAAAAGTGTTTTTTAGAGAACCTGTTTTTAGAAATCGGGATCAAAGACATTAGAATATCAGAAAGCCAATCCTGACAAGGATCGAAACACTCCGTGAGCATGAAAAAAACTTAACAATAATTGACTATTAGCTGCATAAAGTATATCATAATTCTATTGTATAGAATTCTATACAGCCAGTTATCTGAAAATGATATTAATTAGGGGAGGAAGTAATTATGGCACATTTGAATGATGCTGCTGCCGCCAGGATCAAGGAAATCTGCGACAGTTATGCTCATGAAAAAACACCTCTGATCATGATCTTAAGTGATATCCAGAATGAATTCGGGTATATTCCGGTAGATGTGCAGGAAGCCGTTTCGGATTATACCGGCATCTCTGTTCCGGAGATTCATGGTGTTGTAACCTTTTATTCGCTGTTTTCACAGGAACCGAAGGGCAAATATGTGATCGGCTGCTGCCTTGGCACGGCATGTTATGTCAAAGGCGCTCAGAAGGTTATCGATCAGTTTTGCGAGATCCTCGGGATCCAGCCAGGGGAAACAACGGAAGCCGGCCTGTTTTCCATTGATGCCCTTCGCTGCCTCGGCGCATGTGCGGCCGCTCCGGCTGTAACGATCAACGGTAAGATCTATTCCCGCGTAAAGGTCAATGAAGTAGCCGGGATTATCGCTGAATACCGCCAGAAGGGAGGGGAAGCATAATGTATACAAGTTGTGAGGAATTAAGAAAAGATGCTGCCCGCTATGCTGCAGAACTGAAAGCGAAGTTCGACGGCGCGGACGGGAAAAAGTATATCTGCCTCTGCGGCGGTACCGGATGTATGTCCGGCGGCACCCAGGAGATCAAGACCAGGCTGGAGGAATGCCTGGAGAATTTCAAACTGCAGGATAAAGCAGAGATCCGGGTGGTCGGATGTTTCGGCCTTTGTTCCGAAGGCCCCTTTATTCGGGTCTATCCGGAAGATGTTACCTATCGTCTGGTCGATGTTGCCGACGTGGAAGAGATCGTGGTGAAAGATATCCGTGATGACGAGGTAGTGGAACGCCTGGTCTATGAAGATCCACAGACAAAGGAAAAGATCCGGAAACTTGAGGATTATCCGTTCTATAAGAAGCAGAAAAGGATCGCGCTCCACGGCTGCGGTGTGATCGATCCCAACAAGATCGAAGAAGCACTGGCAGTGGATGGCTATCAGGGCTTGATGAAAGCACTGTCCATGAAACCGGATGAAGTATGGCAGATGGTTCTGGATTCCGGCCTCAGAGGAAGAGGAGGCGGCGGATTCCCCACCGGTATGAAGTGGAAATTCGCGGCAGGCTCCAAGGGCGATGAAAAATATGTGGTCTGCAACGGTGACGAAGGCGACCCGGGTGCATTCATGGACAGAAGCATCCTGGAAGACAACCCGCTGGCAGTTATCGAAGGTATGGCGATCGCAGGATATGCCATCGGTGCCAGCGAAGGATATTTCTACATCCGTGCAGAATATCCGGTAGCGGTCCGAAGAGTCCGTGCAGCCATCAAGCAGGCGGAGGAACTGGGACTTCTGGGAGATAATATCCTGGGAACCGGATTTAAGTTCCATGCACATTTAAGACTCGGTGCCGGCGCATTCGTCTGCGGAGAAGAAACAGCTTTGCTGAATTCCATTATGGGTCAGCGTGGTATGCCTCGCCCGAGACCGCCATTCCCGGCAATTTCCGGTCTGTGGAACAAACCGACCATTGTGAACAATGTAGAGACTCTGGCTACCGTTCCGTATATCCTGAGAGAAGGCGTGGAGAACTTCCGCCAGTACGGTACAGAAAAGAGCCCCGGAACCAAGGTATTCTGCCTTGGCGGTAAGGTCAACAATGTCGGTCTGGTTGAGATCCCGATGGGCGTGACCCTTCGTGAACTGATCTACGAGATCGGCGGCGGCATCCAGAACGGCAAGGAATTCAAGGCGATCCAGACCGGCGGTCCTTCCGGCGGCAGCCTGAAGGCAGACCAGCTGGATACTCCGATCGATTTTGACAACATGGTGGCAGCAGGTTCCATGATGGGATCCGGCGGTGCCATTGTTATGGACGAAGACAACTGTATGGTAGACGTGGCGAAGTTCTACATGGGATTCATCCGAGATGAGAGCTGCGGCAAATGTTCCCCGTGCCGGATCGGAACCAAGAGAATGCTGGAGACCCTGGAAAGGATCACGGAAGGCAGAGGAACGATGCAGGATTTCGATGACCTGGAGGTTCTCGCTTCTGTGTGCAAATCCAACTCCCTGTGCGCTCTCGGCCAGACGGCAGCCAACCCGATCCTGTCCACCATCAAGAATTTCAGGGATGAATACATTGCCCATGTCGTGGACAAGAAGTGTCCCGCTAAAGTATGTAAGGGTATGATCCAGTTTGTGATCGATCCTGATAAATGTAAGAAGTGCTCTGCCTGCTCCAGGGCATGTCCGGTGGAAGCCATCTCCGGCGTTCCGGGCAAGACCCCGTTCGTCATCGATCAGCAGAAGTGCGTGAAGTGCGGTACCTGCGTCACTACGTGTAAGTTTGATGCGATCAATGTCGAATAGAAAGGAGGGAGAATCATGAGCAAAGTGAATATCAAAATTGAAGGTGTACCTTATCAGGTAGAAGAAGGCATAACGATCCTTCAGGCAGCCCGTCAATGCGGCTATGAGATCCCTACCCTGTGTTCGTTCCATGATGGTGAATGCAGCCGCGGATCCTGCCGTGTCTGTCTGGTAGAAGCGACAGGCGCAAGAGGTCTTGTGGCATCCTGCGTTTATCCGGTCAGTGAGGGAATGGAAGTCAAGATCTCTTCCCCGAAAGCACTGGAAGCCAGACGCTACAGCGTGGAAGTGATCCTGAGCAACCACGCTTCCAACTGCCAGGCCTGCGATAAGAACGGCCGCTGCGAACTGCTTCATGTGGCCAAACTGGTCGGCGCAAGAGAAGATATGTTCAAGGGCGAGAAGACAGAAACGACTTATGACGAGCTCAGCCCATCCATTATCCGTGATACCAGCAAATGTATCCTGTGCGGCAGATGTATCGTCAGATGTGAGCAGGCTCATGGAAAAGGCGTCCTCGGATTTATCAACCGTGGATTCGATACCATTGTGGGACCTGTGAACAACATTTCCCTGGCAGAGTCTCCGTGTCTGATGTGCGGACAGTGCGTATCCGTATGTCCGACCGGTGCGTTGATGAGCAAGCCGGAATACGACGCCATTTACCACGCCATGGCTTCCGGAAAGCATGTTATCGTACAGACGGCTCCGGCTGTCAGAGCAGCCCTGGGGGAAGAATTCGGTCTTCCTATCGGTACTCCGGTCACCGGCAAAATGGTCGCAGCCCTGAAGCGTCTCGGATTTGAAAAAGTCTACGACACCGACTTCGGTGCGGACCTTACCATTATGGAAGAGGCCACGGAACTTCTGAACCGTGTGAAAAACGGCGGTGTCCTGCCGATGATCACCTCCTGCTCACCGGGCTGGATCAATTACGGTGAGACCTACTATGCAGATCTTCTGCCGCATATTTCTTCCTGCAAGTCTCCGCATATGATGCAGGGTGCAATCCTGAAGAGCTACTATGCGCAGCAGAAGGGCATCGATCCGAAGGATATCTTTGTGGTCTCCATCATGCCGTGTACTGCCAAGAAGTTTGAGAAGGAACGTCCGCAGATGATCAAGGACGGCATCAAGGATGTGGATGCTGTTGTTACCACAAGGGAACTCAGCGACATGATCAAGCGTGCCGGTATCCTGTTCAACAAGCTTCCGGATGAAGAGTACGATCAGGATATCATGGGTGAATACACCGGTGCAGCCGTTATCTTCGGCGTGACAGGCGGTGTTATGGAAGCAGCTCTCAGAACCGCTTATTATGTGCTGGAAGGCAAAGAGCATGATCCGATCGAGTTCAAGGAAGTGCGTGGATTTGAGGCGATCAAGGAAGCGTCCCTGGAAATGGGCGGCATGACGGTCAATGTTGCTGTCACCAGCGGCATGAAGAACGCAAAGGTTCTCCTGGATCAGATCAAGGACGGAACCAGCAAATACCACTTCATAGAGATCATGTGCTGTCCGGGCGGCTGTGTCAACGGCGGCGGCCAGCCATATATCAGACACTGCTTCCTGCTGAACGAGAATCTGGACATCATCGACAACTACCGTCAGAAACGTGCCGATGCTTTGTACAGTGAAGATGAGCGTCAGGCAGTACGGCAGTCTCATAACAATGAGCAGATCAAGGAACTGTACGACAAGTTCCTGGGAGAGCCCAACTCTCATCTGGCGCATGAACTGCTGCATACTACCTATGAAGGACGTGATACCTTCCGGGTGGGTTCAGTCACCCAGAAAGAGTCGGAAATACCTAGCAGAGTCAGAGGACATAGATAAAACAAGGATTCTGAACAATTCATGAAAAACGGGACCGCTGTACATATATTTGTGCAGCGGTCCTGGTTTCATAACTACGGATTCCGCTTGAGAAATACCTTTGATAATGCTACGATAAAACAGTTAAGATTGATGAGATTGCGAGGTGTCAGTATGCAGAAAATAGGGATCATCGGCTGCGGGAAAATTGCTCAGACAAGACATATTCCGGAATATCTGGATAATGAAAATGCGCAGATCGCCGGGTATTTTGATCTGAACCGGGAGCGTGCAGCAGGCCTGGCAGAACAGTATGGCGGAAAAGCCTATGAGTCGATCGAAGAGATGCTGGCAGATCCAAAGATCGATGCGGTCAGTGTCTGTGTGGTAAATACCCTTCATGCCAGCGTAACGATCCAGGCGCTGAATGCCGGAAAGCATGTTCTGTGTGAAAAACCCATGGGAACGTCTCTGGAAGAATGCATCGCCATGGTGGAAGCGGCAAAAAAGAATCAGAAATACCTGATGATCGGTCAGAACCAGCGCCTTACGAAGGCTCATCAGAAAGCCAAAAAACTCCTGGAACAGGGCGTGATCGGGGATGTGATCACCTTTAAGACCTGTTTCGGACACGGGGGACCGGAAGGCTGGAGTATTGACCGGAGCGGCTCTCCCTGGTTTTTTGATAAATCGAAATCTGCCATGGGCGTACTGGCGGATCTCGGGATCCATAAGATCGATCTTGTACAGTTCCTGCTTCATCGCAAGATCATCGAAACAACCTGCAAGCTGGAGACGCTGGACAAAGTCGATCCGCAGGGCAATCCGATCAGCGTAGATGACAACGCTTACTGCATTTTCAAGATGGATAACGGGATCATAGGTGCCATGACCGCCAGCTGGACCTATTACGGAGAAGAGCAGAACTCAACGGTCTTTTACGGAACGGAAGGGATCATGCGGATCTATGAGCATCCCCAGTTCGCCATTACCGTCATCGATCGGGATGGTGATCACGCTTATTATGATACGGAGAAGATCCAGACTAATGAACACCAGACCAAGTCCGGTGTGATCGATGCTTTCATTGATGCCCTGGAAAATGATCATGAACCGGTGATCTCAGGCGAAAGTGTTCTTCCTGCTATGCGCGCAGCGTTTGCCAGCATCCAATCCGCGAAAGAGGACAGGACGATCCGGATTCCGGAAAATGAGCTGAGCAGTGATACAGAAGAATGGTTCAGACGGATCCATAAAAACCGCTGACCCGACTATACAGCAGAACAGGAGCAGCAGATATGTATATGACAGATTACCGGGAACTTAAGCTGCAGGCAGAGGCACTTGTCGCGGAAGTGCCTCATTTTATTGCCAATCTGGCTAATCTTTCGGCACTT
>R26__coassemble_544_pt1 | contig 22962 bp, 17 predicted proteins | sample R26__metabat2_high_PE_046 | metagenome-assembled genome bin R26
AAGAGTTGCTCTCTTTTTTCTTTTATTATTTTCCCAAGCAAAACTTTACGCTAGCGTGCTGCTTCGGGAGCCTACAGGTTCTGCGGAGTGTGCCTCGCAAGTTGTCAATAAATGCGTTTGTGTACCTCGAATGCACAAAAATTGCAGTTGTGTACCATTTTGCGGAACCGGCCGGCATCTAAATTGCGCTAATACGTCACATAATGGATTAAAATGGCATAAAATCGACATTGCAAAAATGTCAGAGGTCGACTGAACCGTACACAATCGCCATTTTACTGCCAAAAGGGTACACAACTGCATTTTTTGAACAGTTTTTCAGCAAATGCTTTCATCCCGCAAATATACTTTACTAACCATATGAATATGGTACAATCCGAAACAGGAAGGAGGTGTGTTTATGTCCGGCTTAAAAGGCTATATGGGCAAAGTCCTGAAGATTGACCTTACATCCAGAACCTCCGGGCTGTTTCCCTGGTCCGATGAAGACCGGAGAAGAACCATCGGTGGCAAGATCATGGCGGCGGATATCCTGTTCCAGCATATCCATCCGGGCATGAAAGCCTTTGATGAAGACAACTGGATCGTGATCACCACCGGCCCTTTGACGGGGTCTGGATGCCCGAACACATCGCGTTTTAACATTTCTACCATTTCCCCTCTTACCGGGATCATCACTTCTTCAAACTGCGGAGGTAATTTCGGACTGTCCCTGAAACGGGCGGGCTACGACGCCTGCATCATCACCGGACGGGCACAGGCTCCTACAACGGTTCATATCACTGAAACGGCGGTGACTTTTGAAGATGCGTCCCCGATCTGGGGACTATGCATTTCCGAATCTCAGGAAAAGCTCCCTAAAGATACGGACAAGCTGGTCATCGGGCCGGCGGGAGAGCACAAAGTCTTGTATTCCTGTGTCTTCAGCGGCGAAAGGACCTCAGGCCGTGGAGGAGTAGGAGCTGTATTCGGAGACAAGAACCTCAAGGCAGTGACGGCAAAAGGCACGAAAACCTGCGAGATCGCAAAGCCCGAGAAACTCAAGGCATTTAATAAAAAATGGGTCAAAACCCTGAAGACCCATCCCCTGACAGGCCGGCAGCTGCCCAAGCTCGGGACTGCCGGACTGATCGCGCCGATGCAGGCCCATGGCATCCTTGCCACCCGGAATTTCGGCGCCGGCAGGTTCGATGGATTTGAAAAAGTTTCCGGCGAAGAACTGGCGGAAAAACACCTGGTCTCCAATGCCGCCTGCACCACCTGTGTCATTCGCTGCGCCAGGATGGTCAAGGTCGACGGGGAGACGGTCAAGGGGCCGGAACTGGAGACGCTGGGACTTCTGGGACCGAACATTCTCAATGACAATATCGAAATGATCCTTCGGTGGAACCGGGAACTGGACGAACTGGGCATGGATACCATTTCCGCCGCCGGGTCCATCGCATTTGCCATGGAACTGAATGAGAAGGGAATGTGGGACTGCGGTCTTTCCTTTGGAAAAAACGACAACATTTCAGAGACGTTCCGCAAGATCGCTTTCCGGGAAGGGATCGGCGACGACCTGGCCAACGGTACAAAGCGCATGAGCGAGAAATTCGGCGGGCAGGAATTTGCCATCCACGCCAAGGGGATGGAACTGGCAGCCTATGAACCGCGGCGTGCTGTGGGGCAGGGCATTGGCTACGCCACCGCCAACCGGGGCGGCTGTCATCTGAACGCCGGCTACATGGTGGTAGTGGAAGGGTTGGGACTGGATGTGGACTCCCTGACGCCCCATGGCAAGGCAGCCCTCACCATTATGTTCCAGAATCTGATGGAAGCTATCTCCGCCTGCGGTTCCTGTCTGTTCACCAGCTACGCCGTATTCCCGGCTTTTCTGGTGGAAAAGCCCAACTGGCTGGTGACGAAAGCGATCCTCAAGATCTTCCCCTATGTGGGTCCTGTGGTCAATCTGCTCAATAAATTCACCAAGGCGGTGAAACTGAACATTCCGCTGATCCAGCACACCTACGCTCTCAACTATGTCTGCAATTTCAAAGCCACCATGGGCACTGCTCTGACAGCGGGCGCCCACGGCTATAACACGGAGCGTATGGCCAATGTCATCCTGGGGCAGAAGGCGGGAGCGGATGCGCTTCCGAAACGGCTTACGGATGTCCCCCAGGATCCGTCTGATCCGAGGACCAAAGTGCCGCTGGACAAACTGAAAAAAGACTACTACAAAGCCAGGGGATGGAAAGACGGTATTCCGGAATATAAGACGCTTAAGAGATTCGGCGTAGATCTGTACCCGAAGTATTACGAAGACATCGTAAAGGAGGCGAACCGAAATGGCTGAGGTGACGATCAAACTGTTCGGCGTACTCCGGGTGGATACGCATCTTGCCTGCGAGACTGTCCGGGCCGAGAAGCTCAGCGACATTTTCGCGCTGCTGAATGAAAAAGTGGATGCCATTTATGAACAGAATGTCAAAAACGATCCGTCCCTGAAGCATCCGGACCCGCTGTCCTTCAAGGATGCGATCGTCTATATCAACGGCGAGAGATGCTCGAAAAAGAACCGTCGCCTGGAAGGCGGGGAAGAGATCTGGCTGCTTTCGCCGGCGTCAGGAGGCTGAATATGGGATACATCATCGACAGCAGCCGCTGTGTGGGATGCGGGGCATGTGCCTATGAATGCCTGTTTGGGATCCCGAAACCGGTGGACGAGGAAAAGAGCAGATATCACATTGACCGGGAAGAGTGCATCGGCTGCGGCCAGTGCAGCAGAGTCTGCCCGGTAAATGCTATTGTAAAGGATCCAAAACAGACTGTGATCCGGAAGGTGACGATCAAAAAGGAGCTCTGCATCGGATGCTCCCTGTGCAGCCGGGTGTGCAAAGCAGGCGCTCCGCAGGGTGAACTGAAGGCGCCGTTTGAGATCGATCAGAAAAAATGTTTCCGGTGCGGGCTCTGTGCGGAAAAATGTCCGAAGAAAGCGATTGCCGTGGAATATGAAGAGCCGAAAAAGGCCAGGGGAGGGATCACCATGTACAAGCTGTATTGCAGGATTTTCCAGGCAGTGATGAAGGTCGCAAACTATTTTCTGGGATACCGGATGCCGGCGTATATCGAAGGCCCCGATTCTATTCAGAGACTTCCGCGGATGCTGAAGGAAAAAGGCGCCGGCAAGGTTCTGGTGGTCACGGATAACGGTCTGATGAAGCTGGGACTTCCGGAAAAACTCCTGGAGGCTCTGGATAAGGAAGGCGTTGAATACGCCCTGTACTGCGACGTTTCCCCCAATCCTACCAGCGATAATGTGGAAGCCGGATTCAAGATCTACCGGGAAAATGGCTGCCAGGCCCTGGTGGCCATGGGAGGCGGATCTCCCATGGACTGTGCGAAAGGCATCGGCGCTAAGGCAGCGCATCCCAGGAAAACGGTCCGCCAGATGCAGGGCATTTTAAAGGTACATAAGAAAGTCCCGCTCTTTTTCGCGGTCCCGACAACGGCGGGAACCGGGTCGGAGACCACCGTTGCGGCGGTCATTACCGATTCCGAGACCCATCATAAAGCATCGATCAACGACCCTGCGATCCTTCCCAGGTTTGCGGTACTGGACCCTATGCTGACGATAGGCCTTCCGCCCTTTATTACCGCCACCACCGGGCTGGATGCTCTGTGCCATGCAGTGGAAGCGTATACCAACCACACTTATAATACACCGCTGGAAAATGATCTGGCCAGAAAAGCGGTCCGCCTGATCTATGACAATCTGCTGACTGCCTACCATGACGGATCCAATCTGGAAGCACGCCAGAACATGCAGAAGGCTGCCTTTTTCGCAGGACGGGCCTTTACCAGGGGCTGCGTCGGATATGTGCATTCCATCGGCCATACCCTGGGAGGACTTTACGGAGTGCCCCACGGAAAAGCCATGTCCATCCTGCTGCCCCATGTTATGAGGCAGTTCGGCAGCAGCGTTCACAAACGTCTGGCGCAGCTGGCGGATTTCTGCGGCATGGAAGGCAAAAATGACGCCGAAAAAGCCGACAAGTTCATCAGCTGGATCGAAGATATGAAACGGGAAATGGAAATCCCCGAATATGTAGACATGATCAGGGACGAAGACGTGGAGCAGATCATCACCTGGGCCATGAAAGAGGGAAATCCCCTTTATCCGGTGCCGGTGATCTGGGAACACGACGATTTCGCCGAATTCCTGGCTATTGTCAGAGGGCAGTGACGCCGGTTCTGACTGCCGGGCTCAGAGGGCAATGACCTGGCTTTCCTTGCTGAGAAGATCAAAGAACAGGAAGTTTCCGGCCAGCGAATCGGGTCGGTGAAGCAGCAGCTTTATGGCTTCCGACACTTCAAAGGCTGCGCAGGTGAAGACCGTCATGGCGATGCCGCCACCCGCATGTTCTGTGGCCTCCTTGCCTCCGTACAGGGTATGGAGCATGCTGCTTTTCGGAGGGCAGACCCCCACCTGAAGCGCCCAGCCGTTCACTGCGCCGTGGATCAGGAACAGATCCCTTTCACTGCAGGCATCTTCCAACAGCAGACGGCAGGAAACGGAATCCAGGGCGTCGATGACCAGGTCGCAGTCTTCGATCAGCTCCCGGAGATTGCTTTCGTTCAGATTGGTCGCAACTGCCTGAATATCAATAGAAGGATCGATGAGCCGGACCCGCTGCATGGCGGTTTCGGCTTTCTTTTTGCCGAGGGTTTCCGTGGTGCACAGGATCTGTCGGTTCATATTGGAGGGCTCAAAGACATCCCGGTCTGCAGCGACCAGATGCCCGATCCCGCTCCTGGCCAGCAGCTCGATCACAGAGCTTCCGAGCCCGCCGCAGCCCGCTACAAACACTTTCTTCTGCCTCAGGATATTCATCTCCTCCGGGGAGAAGATCGCCAGGTTTTTCATGAAGAATTCATTCATCGATGCTGCCTCCTTTTTCTGCCTTCCTGTCTGCTGTGCTGATTCTATCATACAGAACGTTGCGGTCAAGTCCCGGCTTTTCAGCGAACCTAAGGGATCCCCCTCCTCAAAACAGGCGATCGGCAAAAACAAGGAGGGTCCACCCTCCTCAAAACAGGCGATCGGCAAAAACAAGGAGGGTAGACCCTCCTCAAAACAGGCGATCGGCAAAAACAAGGAGGGTTCACCCTACTCAAAACGGGCGATCAGAAAAAACAAGAAGGGTAGACCCTCCTCAAAACGGACGGTCAGCAAAAACAAGAAGGATACCTTCTCCTCAAAACAGATATCTTCCGGAAGGTTTTTCCTGATTGAAAAGAAACAGTGTTTCTGTGATAATAAAACCAGATACAGAAGGCCATCCGGATCAAAGCCAACCCATATTTGTCAGAAAACTCCCAACAAGGAGAGAACAGCATGAAATCAATCAAAGATATCTATAAAATAGGAACCGGCCCTTCCAGTTCCCACACCATGGGACCGGAAGCGGCAGCCAGGATCATCCGGCAGGAAAATCCCCAGGCGACATCCTTTAAAGTGGTCCTGTACGGATCCCTTTCCAAAACGGGAAGAGGGCACGGAACAGATAGAGCGGTGAAGGCGGCTTTGGATCCGCTGCCTGCTGAGGTGATTTTCTCAGAAGAAGAGCTTGGGGAAAAGGCACACCCGAACACCCTGGACCTGTTCGCCTATCAGGGGCAGGAGCAGATCGCCAAAATGCGGGTGTACAGCATCGGCGGAGGAGATATTATCATTGAAGGCCGGAATGATCACCGGGAGGAAGCCAATGAGATCTACCTGGAAAACTCTTTCGCTGAAATCCGGCAGTTCTGTGATTTTCGCTACATCGATATTGCGGAATACATCAGCATCAATGAGGGCGAAGAGATCTGGGAGTACCTCGCGCAGGTCTGGGCTGTCATGAAAAACGCGATCTTTTCGGGCCTTCAGAAAGAAGGGGTCCTTCCGGGAGGACTGGGGATCCGCCGGAAAGCGAAGCAGCTGTTTGAGACCGTTCTGGAAACGGAGCATCCGGAAGTGGTGGAATGCCAGCGGGTCTGCTCCTACGCCTTTGCCGTCAGTGAGGAAAATGCGGACAACGGGCGGATCGTGACTGCACCCACCTGCGGCGCCTGCGGCGTATTGCCTGCGGTATTGTATTACCTGTATACCAAAAAGCAGTTTCCGGAGGAAAAGATCATCCGGGCTCTGGGCGTTGCCGGGCTGTTCGGAGAACTGGCCAAGAAAAATGCTTCCGTTTCCGGCGCGGAATGCGGCTGCCAGGCAGAGGTCGGCGTGGCGTGCTCCATGGCAGCTGCGGCAGCAGGATGGCTGTTCGGGTACAACCTGGACCAGATCGAGTATTCCGCGGAAGTAGCCCTGGAGCATCATCTGGGACTGACCTGCGATCCGATCTGCGGGCTGGTGCAGATCCCCTGCATCGAGCGGAACGCGGTTGCGGCAATGCGGGCGCTGAATTCTGCCAACCTGGCATATTTCCTGTCCAGTACCAGAAGGATCAGTTATGACATGGTGCTGAAGAGCATGTACCGGACAGGCCTTGATATGCACAAAAATTACCGCGAGACCTCGGAAGGAGGACTGGCGGCGGCTTACAGCCGAAAAGGAACCAGATAAGATATGAATGAACCATCTGCAGATATGAAGCTTCTGGAAACCATCCTGGATATCGGGGTGGCGTTCCTTCAGAACGGAGCAGAGACCTGGCGTACGGAGGACAGCCTGTACCGGATCGCTGCCGGCTATGGTTTTACAAAATGTAATTTCTGGGTAGTCCCCTCCAATATCCAGGGCACGGTCACGGGCCCGGACGGAAATTGCATGACCCAGATCAGGCATATCAAGGGGACGGGTATCGATTTTGCCAGACTGGAGGATTTAAATGCGCTCTCCCGATATGTCTGTTCTGAAAAACCGGATCCCAGTATCCTAAGGTCCCGGTTGGAGGAGATCATCCATGCCAAAGAACCGCCGGTATGGCTGAACTATGCGTCCGGCGTCCTGGCAGGAGCGGGGTTCGGCATTTTTTTTCACTGCAATGTCCTGGACGCCGCAGCTGCAGCCTGCGCCTCGCTTCTGATCACTTTCCTGGGAAGGAGCCTCCGGAAAAAAGAGCGGAATCCCCTGATCCTTAATTTTATCATTTCCTTTGTCGCGGAGTTGTTCATCATCGCCGCGGTATCCCTGGGATTCGGGCATCATATCGGTTATATCACCGTGGGTGTGGTCATGCTGATGATCAGCGCGCTGGGCGCTACCAACGGCATCCGGGATCTGGCCCATCTGGACACCCTCTCAGGGGCCATGAACCTGACGCAGGCGCTGACGGGAGCTTCCGGAATTGCATTGGGGATTGCACTGCCGCTTCTTCTGTTTCGGATCAGCGATGAAAACGAGATCGTTTCCCTGACCGGCAATCCCTGGCTGCAGCTGGTAGCCTGTACGGCAGGATGTATCGGTTTTGCCTTCTGGTTTCACATGAAATACACCCGGGTGCTTCCCTGCGCAGTCGGAGCCTTTCTGACATGGGGAGCATATCTCCTGTTCGGCAGACTGTTTGAGAGCATGTTTGTGTCAGTAATTGCGGCTACTATCGTCTGCGCCCTTTATGCGCAGGTGATGGCCAGGATCATGAAAGCGCCCGCCACCATTTTCCATACCGTTTCGATATTTCCCCTGATCCCCGGATCAGCCCTTTATTATCTGATGTATGGTCTGGTGATAAGAGACTCCTCTCTGGCGGTATCCAAGGGGATCGAGCTGGTGGTGACCTGCACAGGGATCGTATTGGGAATGATGGCGGTAGAGGTGATCAGCAGGATCATTTTTACGCGGCGTCCGTAGCAGATTGCGCATCGACCCGTTGCTTTCGAGTACAGATTTGTTCAAAATGCAGATAGTATTATAGGAGAAAAGAGATATAATACCAATTAGGCAGAGTCATTGAAGTAAGGAGGAATACAACATGAAAAAACTTATGTCCATTATTGCGATTCTTTGTATGGCAGCAATGATGCTGTCCCTGACAGCCTGCGGAGAAAAGAAGGCTCCGGCACCGGCTGAGACAACCGAAGCTGCAGCGGAAACCACGGAAGCTGTAGAAGAGACCACCGAAGCTCCGGCAGAAACGGTGGAAGAGACCACTGAGGCTCCGGCAGAAACTGCAGAAGAGACCGAAGCTGTTGAAGAAACTGTGGAAGAAACAGAAGCAGCAGAAGAAACAGTAGAAGAGACCGAAGCAGCGGCAGCGGCAGATGGCCTGACCCCGAGCATCACCATCGAGTACGGCGATTATGACGGCATCGTAGATCTGGCAAAGAAGGCGCAGAACTTTGAAGTTGAAGAAGGCACCGTTGTTCAGATCAGCGGTATTCTTTCCACCAGCGGATCCAACCCCTCTATCATGGAGCAGGGTGAAAGCGACAAAAAAGGCATCACCATGTATCTTGACGGAGACTGGGAGAAGGCAGCAGACGGCGCCGACATCGACGTGATCGGAACGTTTGTCAAAGGACAGTTCTTCATGGAACTCCATGTGGATCCGGCCAACATTACCGTAAAATAAACTGCGAAAGCTTTTGACTCATCAAAAAACCGGCTCTTTTATGAGCCGGTTTTTTCTGTCTGTTTTTCGATCAGCAAAAATGCGGATCCTGCTATCTTACCGCATCGCAGATGATCTTAGCGCAGGTGTCAAATCCCAGCACGCCGGTGTCCAGCGTCATGTGCCAGTTCTGGGAATCCATCAGATGCTTTCCGGTGTAACGGGTGTAGTAAGCATTCCGGGAAGAGTTCTGCTTTTTTATTTCCCGGGCGATCACGTTGACATCTGTGGTGTTCAGGATCTCGCCGACCCGTTTTCCGCAGTGGATACTGTCTGCAAAGAGAAAGACATTGAGGCAGTCGATCCCTTCCTCCTGCAGGATCTCGCCGGCACATCTGCCAAGAATGACACAAGGACCCTGCGAGGCGATCTTCACGATCGCATTACGCTCGTAGTTGAAGATCGTATTTTTATAATCGTAAGAGATCGGAGAAATAGCTCTCAGGAGCGTATCGCCTTTTGTGATATGTTCTTCGGCAGCTTTGATGATCTCCGGGTCGATCCCCATGGCCAGGGCGGTTTCCTTGATGATGTCTTTGTCATAAAATTCAATTCCGAGGGTCTCGGCAACTTTTTTTCCGATGGAGTGCCCGCCGGCACCGTAAACGCGGCTGATCGTGATTACTTTCATGTGGTTTTTCTCCTGTTTTTTTCAGTATGATCGCTAAGTCCAAACATTTATAGTCTATACAATTTAGGCAAATAGTCAAATACAATCTTCAGCCGTACGAAATGATGACAAAAAGAATAAAAATTAATAAAACTGACATAAAATAAATAAAATATACAAGCAGACCCTTTAAACTTTGCATAACGTGCGAATAGCGATTTCACTCTCGAATGTTATAATAAACTCGGTTTTTAATCAGATTCTTTCTGATTGACGCTATTTATTTTTAACAGGAGGGAAAACAATGAAGAAATTAATAGCAATCGCAGTATCTGTTGTTATGATCTTCGCGATGGCTGCCACCGTATTTGCGGCTCCGGCAGAAGTGACATGGGAAGATTATCAGCAGTACCTCATTGACACCGCAGGTGCCAATGCTCCCGACATTGATGAATTTACCGCTCAGGTAGAGGCCATCGCAAGCTGGGAAGACATTGACCAGACAGTATCCCCGTGGGATATGTTCTTTACCACCCTCGGACTTTCCACATGGGAGGAGTTCCAGCAGGGCATCGTAAAGGAAATCGAAGCTACAGGCCCGATGGGCGGCGGCGAGTCACCGGAAGGTGAATCTCCGGAAGGCCAGGCTCCGGAAGGCGAGTCACCGGCTCCTCCGGCAGATGGCGAGTCACCGGAAGGCCAGGCTCCGGAAGGTGAATCACCGGCTCCTCCGGCAGATGGCGAATCTCCGGAAGGCCAGGCTCCGGCAGCTCCCGAAGGGGAATCTGCTGAAGGTGAATCCGGCGGCGAATCCGCTGGTGAATCTGCAGGTGCTGATTCCAAGGGTGACGAGCAGCTGGTAGAACTGCAGAATGAAGAAGACGGATCTGCACTGGCTCCGATCGTTACCACCACATTCGCAGGAACCGTTCTGGCATATCCTCGTTTTGCAACCTATCTGAACGAAGACGCAACAGAAGCGATCGTGGATGATATCTCCTGGCACAACGGCGCTGTTTATTCCGAAGCAGGCGAGTGGAATGTTACAGCTGACATCACCATGAATTCCACAGCTGACGGATCTGACACCAACGATTTCTCCGGCCTGGGCGCAGCAGTTATCGCAGAAGGCAAGGGAACCATCGTTAACATCACAGGCGCTAACATCGAGACCACCGGTGTTGCCAAACTGGCTCTGTTCACCGACGGCGGCGCTGTTTCCATCGTGAAGGATTCTACTCTGACATCCAACAGCGGCACGATCTATGAAGGCTACATGTCCACAGCTGACCAGGTTACCATGGTTGCTCCTCCGTGGGTACTGGGACTTGGCGGCCCGAAGTGCAACGCACGTACCACCAACATCATGGGCGACTACTCCACAGCAGCATACATTGACTCTACTTTCAATGCAGGCGGCTGGGGCGCACTGTCCACAGACTCCGGTACGAACATGCACATGGTCGTTATCAACACAGAAGTGAACGTAGAGGATTCCGGTTACGGTGCATACACCATCGGTGAATCTACAGAAGATTACTACGGTGTTACCGAAAATGTTTCTACATACGCAAACATCATGACCGGCGGTGTCGCAACCTATCAGTCCTACACCGGCGGACAGGAGATCGATCTTGTTCAGTTTAACGGCGAGCAGAATGAGTACGGCCATGGCCAGGGCGGCGACGTGGTTGCTACTGTGAAGTCTGATAAAGTAGCAGACGGCGAAGTCGTATATTCCACCATCAACTCTGACAATTTCGGTTTCATGTGCCATGCAAACGGACCGTCCGCGATGAATATTGTCAACATCATCGACGGCACAACTGTTAATTCTCAGGATGCTATCTTCCTGGTAAAGAAAGTTAACTCCATCTTCAACGTTGATAATGCAACTCTGAATTCCGCAAACGGCGTTCTGCTGCAGATCATCGACAATGACGATGATTATGTAGGCCTTGATATGGAAACCCAGTGGGGCACTGATGATGGTTACGGCCACTTCTACGGCATCCATATGCCGAACTTCAACTCCACATTCCATGAGGAAGACGGCTATGCAAACGAATTCCAGACCAACCCGGGCGAAGGCGAGCCCTGGACAAGCGAACTGAACATCACTAATACAACAGTGACAGGCGATATCTGGAACTCCACCGGTTATGTCGGAACCAATCCGGGAACCGTTCTTACCGTAAACCTTGGCGAAGGCGCTAACCTGACAGGTATCATTTCCTGCGGTGCATTCTCACACACCACCAAAGACGCAAAGGTTAACAATGGCGACTGGTCTGAAGCATCTGCTCTGGGTCATGTAACCAACATCCCGGCTGTCAGCGGAAGCAACATCGTAAGCATCAACCTGAGCGGAGATGCTGTCTGGACAGTAACCGGCGACTGCCTCGTTGATGAGATCTTCATCAATGATGCTGCACAGGTCATCATTCCGGAAGGCGTTACCGTTACCTTCAACACAGGTGATTCCTTCACCAACACCATTCTGACAGCAGACGGCGAAGTACAGGAAGCTGCCTGATCGTCTGATCATAAGCAAAAGATCCTGTTTACAGGATGGAGGCTGCCGCACAAACGTGCGGCAGTCTTATGTTATGCAACGAATGAGGAGGTATGCGAGATTTTCAAGGCCGATCGTAGCCAAAGATCACGCATACCTCCCTTTTTGTTGCAATTTCCAAGGGTAAAATCGCGCATACCCTTCAATTCTTTGCAGATATTTCTAAATCTGTACAGATTTTGGAGTTGTGTATACTTTTTTCGGTCGGAAAATGTGCTGAACATATAATTCCGGAGTGATAAGCCCTCTGTTACCTATGAAAATTATGGATAATGCACATAATAACAGAGAAACATTTGGGCAGCTTGCTAACAAGCACCCAAATGATCATCTCAAAAACTATACACAACTCCGTTTTTTGTACACTTTCTGAATAATTTCTGTCAGAAACCGATAATATGGAACCGGTTTTCCTTTTTCATGCCCCCCGCGCGGCGGTGCTTGACGGGAACGCCCGGAAAGCATAAGATGAAAACGAACATAATCGCATAAGATCATCAAGGAGAGGAGACAGAAAAATGAGAGTATGCATTTACGGTGCAGCGAGTACACAGATCCCGGAGATCTATACGAAAACCGCATATAATCTCTGCAAACGGTTGGCAGAAAGAGGCCATTCCCTGGTGTTCGGAGCCGGAGACGGCGGCATGATGGGCGCTTCCGCCAGGGGGTTCCACGACGCCGGCGGCCATGTAATGGGCGTTGCGCCTACATTTTTCAAGGAAACCGTGATCGAAAACCTGTACGAGGACGCCGATGTAATCGTTTTTACGGAAAGCATGGGAATGCGCAAATCCGTCATGGAGTCCAATGCGGATGCATTTATCGTTATGCCCGGAGGGATCGGTACTTATGACGAGTTTTTCCAGATCCTGACTCTGAAACAGCTGAAGGTCATCAAACAGCCCATCGTCCTGTTTAATGTCAATCATTTTTATGATCCCCTGCAGCAGCTCATGAAAACCGCCATGGACGAGAAATTCCTGCGCTCGGATACGCCAGGTCTTTGCCGTATCTTTTCCGATACCAGGATGGACGATTTGATCCGCTTTATTGAAACCGCGCCTCTGACCGATGAGGGCGAGGAGAAGGTGGACGATCAGTACGGAAAATAAAGAATCTCGTGCAACGATTTTATAAAGCCGGCCCCCCGGCTTTTTTTGTTGCATTTTTGTTGCAAATTCGTTGCCTGGCCATGTAGGAAGAAAATCCGGGGAACAGGTATCCTGTCATCAGTAAAAGGGAATAGTCCCGGAATATGCCTCCGGCGAACCTGCTGCAGCAACAAAACGGCAGCAATAAAACAGCAGATGGAGGCGTGAACAAATGAGAAAGGGTGAGAGCAATGGAGCATGAAAATGCGATCATACAGGTAAAGGATCTGAGAAAGGTCTACCAGATGGGTGAGGAAAAGGTCGTAGCCCTGAACAGGATCAATCTGGAGATCCATGAAGGGGAGATCTGCTGTATTTTCGGCACTTCAGGATCGGGGAAGAGCACATTCCTCAATATGCTGGCGGGGATGGAAAAACCCACTTACGGAAGCATCCGGATCCTGGGAAGAGAGATCTCTTCCATGACGGAGCAGGAACTTGCAGTGTTCCGGCAGAATTATCTGGGCTATATTTTTCAGTCCTACAATCTGCTGCCCGGTTCCACGGCAGTGGAAAATGTGGCACTTCCCCTGATGTTTAAGGGCATTTCCAAAAAGCAGAGGGAAAAAGCAGCCAGATACCTGCTGCACCGGGTCGGCCTGGACCACCGGGCGGATCATTACCCGGGGCAGATGTCCGGCGGCCAGCAGCAGAGAGTCGGCATCGCCAGGGCATTTGTGACCAGGCCGAGGATCATTTTTGCAGATGAGCCCACCGGCAACCTGGACACGAAGACGACGCAGGAGGTCATGGAGGTGATCACCCAGTTCGCCAGAGAGTTCCACCAGACCATCATCCTGGTGTCTCACGATCCGGAAATGGCGGAGTATGCCGACAGGATCATTCACATGGTAGACGGAAACATTTTGGAAGATACCGTCCGAAGGGACACAAAAACGATACAGAAAGAAAAGCAGGCTTGCTGAATCAGTCTGCAGAGAGGATACAGAGATGAGAAACAGAACCAGAAAGATCAGAATGATTGCGGCAGCAGCACTTGCGGCCGTTTTATGCGCCGGTCTGGTACATGCGCAGGATAGTATGCCGGTACCGGAAACGGAACAGATCGAGGAGATCATGCAGGCGTCGGAAATCGATCTGATGCCGGAAGCGCCGGCAGAACCGGCGCCGGTGCAGGAGTACAGTCCGGCAGAACCAGCGCCGATGCAGGAACCTGTGCAGCCGGAGATTCCCGCACCTGAACCGGTGATCCCGGCGCAGGAAGCAGCACCGGTTCAGGAAGCAGCTCCGGTATCGGAAATCGTTTCGATCGAGGAACCGGTGCAGGAAGAACTGCCGATGCAGGAGACCGAGATCCCGAATATGGATACAGCTGCTCCGGCGAAGGAAGCAAATGCGCCTTCAGAAGAAGCAGTCCCCGCGATGGCTTCCATAGAAGAGCCGGTGCAGGAAGCGGCTCCGGTACAGGAAGCCGCCCAGGCGGCAGCTCCGGCCCAGGCCGCAGAGCTTCCGTCTGATTCCTCGCAGATTGGACAGAATGAAATCCAGGACCCGGTTTCGGAGAAAACAAACGAGCCGGCACAGGAAGCAGCTCCGGCACAGGATACCGCCCCGGTGCAGGAGCAGCCCGAAAATGAAACACCGGAAACGCCGGCACAGCAGCCCCAGGATCCGGAGCCATCAGAAGATCCGGTGTGGCTGGATCTTATGCCGGTAGAATTCAGGATCGAAGAGACAAAAAATGCGCAAGCATGGTCCGTCTGCCTGGTTCCGGTAGAAATCGCCAATATCACAAACCAGTCCCTGGAAAAGCTGGAGATCAGGATCACATCGAAAGATGCCGGATATATCATTACCCCTTATGAGACCGAAGAGGAGGCCTGGGAAGGGATCGCAACCTATGGGATCTGCGAGGATGGCGAACAGAAGAATACGGAGAAAACGTTAAGGATCAGCTCCCTTCCAACAGGGGCGAAGATCAAAGCGGACCTGGTGATCTATGCGATGGAAGATACCTGTTTCGCTCCGGAAGAAACACAGATCCAGGTGAGCTGCAGCTTTTCTGCAGGCAGTACCCGGTACCAGAACGCCGGCGCGCAGAAGATTGCGCTGATCAAAGACGCTTCGAAGCAGCCGGCAGGTGACGACCCGGTAGAAGATCCGACAGACGATCCGGCCGAAGAGCCTACTACGGCTGCTCCGGCCGAGGACCCGGCGGAAGAGCCCGCAAATGACGATCCGGCCGAAGAGCCCGCTACGACTGCGCCAGCTGAAGAACCGGTCGAAGAGCCGGCAAATGAAGAGCCGGCAAATGAAGAGCCAACCGAAGAGCCATTGACCGAGGCATCCGCCACGGAAGAGCCAACTACCGAAGCTCCGGCTGTAGAAGAGCCCACCACCGAGGCTCCGGCTGCAGAAGAGCCCACCACTGACCCGGCGGACGATGAGATGATCACCGTCGAAGTGATCGACGACGGGGAAGAGGAGGAGACGGAAGATGTGTATTACGATGATTGGGGATACTATGACGACTGGGTCGTATACGGAGATTATTCCGGCACGCAGATCAATACAGCAACCCCCTATGTCCTGGTGCAGTCTTACAGCCACAAGCGGACCATCCATACAGGAGATGCGTTCGGCATGGAGATCAATTTCCTCAACACCAGCCAGAAAGTGGCGATGGAAAATGTAGTGATCAAGGTTGAACCTTCGGATTCCCTGTCTCTGGCCAGCGGGACAAATACCCTGTTTGTCAGCGGGATCGAAGCCGGCGGGACCATTTCCCAGCAGATCAATCTGCTGGCAGCGTCCGAGTGCAAGGAGGCGACCCAGAAGATCGATCTGACCGTAAGTTTTGAATACATTGACCATAATGAACGAAAGACCGGGGAGGCGTCGGAGAGCATTACGATCCCCATTGCCCAAAAGGACCGTCTGGAACTCAGAGATCCGTCCTACGATGAGATGCAGGCCGGCCGGGAAGGCGTGATCTCCCTGTCCTATGTCAATAAGGGCTATACTTCCCTTTACAATATGGAAGCGTCTCTGGAACTGGAAAATGCGGACGCCGTGGAAAAGACCGTCTACGCCGGCAACGTGGAGTCCGGCAAAACGGGAACGCTGGATTTCCTGGTCACGCCCCAGACAGACGGGGAGTATACAGGTACGGTGACCCTGACCTATGAAGACGCTGCCCAGAATCCGGTGTCCGTGGTGGTGCCGCTGGAGTTTTATTCCTCTATGGCCTACGTGGAAGACGACTTCTTCTTTGATGAGGAGGAGCTGGATAATGTAGAGACGGAAGAGGCGGGATTTCCGCTGATCCCTGTGCTTGCAGCAGCCGGCGCAGCCATCGTGATCGCACTGATCACTGCGATCGCGGTCCGCAGAAAGAAAAAAGCCGTTTCCCCGGAGGCGGATCTTCCCGAGGACTGGTTTAAGGATGAACCGAAGAAATAAACGATACCGGAGGAAAGAATCATGAAACTGCAGGATATCATAAAGCAGGGCGTAAAGAACCTCCTCCGTCACAGAGGACGGACCATGCTCACGGTGCTGGGCGTGATCGTAGGGTGCTGCTCTGTGGTGATCATGATCTCCATCGGGATCGGGATGAGGATCTCTTCCGAAGCGACCCTGGCTCAGATGGGCGATCTGAATAAGATCGAGGTATATGTAAAAGACAAGGAGATCGCAAAGCTGGACGACCAGGCGGTTGCCAGGATCAAAGCCATCGAGCATGCGAATGTGGTGATCCCGAAGATCAGGGCGGAAGTGCCGGCAAGGCTTATGGCCGGTGCGGGAAACCGGTATGCGGCGGATTATATCACGCTGATCGGCGAGGATCTGGACCTTGCCAGGCAGGAAGGCTATGAACTGGCGGAAGGAGACTGGGAGAACCTGAAAAAAGGCGAGGTTTTAGCAGGGCAGTATCTGGCGTATGCATTTTCCGATACCAAAAGACCGGAAGGCCATAACCGGGTCGACCGCTATGAGTATTATGACTGGCAAACGGATTCCTACGAGAATCTTCCCGACAGCTACGTGAATCTACTGGCAGAGCCTATGACTTTGGTGATCGGTGACGAGCCGGGGACCCAGGATGCCAGATACGTTACGCAAAGCCTGAAGGTTGGGGCAGTCATGAAGGAAGACTACAACAGAGGATATGAGACCAGCGAGGGACTCCTTGTGGATGCGGATGTTCTGAAAGGGCTCCTGGCCGACTATGCGAAACAGTCCGGCAGTAAGAAAGGTGCGGAGATCGAATACTCAGAGATCATCGTCAAGGTGGATCACATTTCCGATGTGCAATCTGTGGAAAAGGAGATCCGCAAACTGGGCTTTTACACTTCTTCCATGGACAGCATCCGAAAACCCATGGAACAGGATATGCAGCAGAAGCAGATGCTGCTGGGATGCGTCGGAGCAGTTTCTTTGTTTGTCGCCGCCCTGGGGATCGCCAATACCATGATCATGGCGATCTCGGAACGGGTCCGGGAGATCGGCGTCATGAAATCCCTGGGATGTTTCCTCCGGGATATCCGGAAACTCTTCCTCCTGGAAGCCGGATGTATCGGACTGCTGGGCGGCGTGATCGGGATCGGGCTCAGCTATGGCATTTCCGCGATCATGAACGCAGCCGGGACGGGAACCATGTTTGGAAATGAATACGACTATCTGATCGATTCTTCCACCATGAATATTTCCGTGATCCCCTGGTGGCTGGCGGTATTTGCAGTATTGTTTTCCATCCTGGTGGGCGTCGTCGCGGGACTGTATCCGGCAGAAAAAGCCGTACGGATCCCGGCGCTGGACGCCATCCGGCACGAATAGACCGGCAGGCTGCAGAACTTTTCGGGTTTGGCAGCAAAAAATGCAGAAAAAAACAACTTTGGCAGCGAAATTGGCTGAAAACAGCCTGAAAACGCTGCCAAAGTTGAATTATTTTGCAAATCGTATTTTGCAAATCGAATTAAGCAGATCTTTTATTTGAACAGATAATCCAGTTTTTTGCTCATCTTGGCGATCTCGGCACTGACGGCTTCGCCGACGCCCGGGAATGCGGTGAGCGGAGTTCCGGCGGTCAGGCACGGAATGAAGCTGTGGCATCCGCACTTGGTGCAGGCGCGCTCTACTTCCTGTGCTACCAGTTCCGGCGTCCAGTCCGGAAGATCCAGGAGCTTGGTCTCAATCTCGCCCATGAAGGTGATCTGTCCGCCGTATTTCTCGATCAGTTCCGGAATGTTGTTGGTAGGAGTCGGTCCCTGCCAGATATCAATGCCCATTTCGATCATGGACGGTACCAATGTTGCGGAGTAGGCATCGTTGTGATGGATGATCAGGACGTTGTGGTCTTTGTAGTATTTGTAGATCTTCTTGTAAGCCGGGGTGATGAATTCATCAAACATGGCCGGTGACAGGAAGGTGGTCTTAAGGCTTCCCCAGTCGTCATGGTGCAGGACGGCGTCAATGCCGACACGCTCGATCATGACCTTGGCATATTCCAACTCCACGTCTACGATGAAATCGATCAGGGCCTGCACTTCTTCCGGCTCCTCATAGAATGCTGCCATGGCATCTTCCATGCCCATCAGGTTGTGAAGACGCTCGAACACACCCTGGGGATGAAGAGCGCACACATACTGGTTTTCCCTGTCCGTGCCGGCAGCGATGCCGTTTAACATTCCCCAGTATCCGGGATCTTCCGGAACCACAGGTCTCTTGATGATCTCTCTCCACTGGGTGATATCCTTCACCAGTCTGTGGGCATCGTCGTGTACCGGGTAAGCACCCATCTGTCCGAACGGGAAATCCCAGAAGACACCGTACATATCATATCCCGAATTGCCCGGGGCCAGGGGATAATCTCCCATATAGTAGCTTGCCGGGAACAGGCAGTTGACAAATTCCCATCCTTTGACGAAACGATCCGGGTGGCCGTCTTTTTTCATGGTCTCCCGCAGGTTCTCTTTTACTGTTAACATTTACAGATCCTCCTCCTGTGATGTAGTACAAGGTTGGCTGCCGCGAATGGCAGACGATATTTTTATAGCATAATAATATCCCTGGAGATATCCTATTGTAAATGCTACATTCTATTGACATTTTCTGATCTTGTTCGTACACTTTGTAGGAAGAGGTGACATGATGAAACTATCCCTTGCATTGATCGCAGAACGATTGAAAACAGGCTTGAATCTAGAGAATTCCGGAAACTGCTCCGAAGATTTCTGCCTGGAGCGGGCAGCTTTTTATATCGGAGAACAGGTTCTGGAGTCCAACACATTATATATATCCAGGACGGAAGATCTGAAAAAAGAACCGGAGCTTCCTGGCAGCAGCGCTGTCATTTATACCGGAAAGCAGCTGCATTTTGAACCGGATGACAGATATCTGGCAGTCGGCAGTATGGATATCCTGAAGCTGGGAAATGCGGTGCTGGAGATCTTCCAGATGTTTTATCACTGGGAGCAGGAACTGGAGGACACTGGCGACAGCGAAGGGCTGGAAGGGATGTTCCGGGAAATGCTGGAGTGCTCGACCCCGGTCTTTGAGAACGGGCTGTGCCTGATGAACGCTTCCTTCCGTATTCTGGCGCAGACAGAGATCAACAGACGCTACGGCGGATACGAGAAGATCACGGATTTCTATGATCCCGGCGATGTGGCCCCGGATATCATGAGCATGCTGCGGGCAGACAAAGGCTATCAGAAGATCACGGAAGGAGAAAAGGTATTACTGATGGAAGACACGGTTTTGCCGTACCGTACGCTGAACCGGAATATTTACGTAGAAGGTGCCTTCGCATACCGCCTGGTAGTCACGGAGTGTATCCGGCCTTTCCGCAGATCGGATGAGATGCTTCTGCAGATCCTGGCAGAGCATATCGTCCGCGCGACAGGACGTATATCGGGAACGGCTGAAGTCTGGCATATGCCCCTGACCGGGATCCTGATCGATATCATCCGCCGGGATATCATCAATAAAGCAGCTCTTGATATGGAACTTCGAAGTCTGGGGTGGAACCATTCCGACCGGTTCTGCGTCCTGTGTATGCGGTCGGGGCAGTCTGCCCGGGCAGACAATACGGAGCAGTATTACTGCATGGAAATGATGAAGGAATTTCCGGCCTGTTTTGCTTTTCCGGCGGAACAGAATATTGTGGTGATCTTTAATGAAAGTGTCTTTTCGGGCACTTTGTTGGATTTTTTCCGGGAGCTGGCTATTTTTATCCGGGAAAATAATTTCCGCGTCGGAACCAGCAACCCCTTCCAGGATCTGTACCGTCTTCGTAAATACTACCGTCAGGCGGAGATCGTCCTGGATATCGGGACTCAGGAAAATCCTTCCGAATGGCGGCACAGCTTCGGAGATTATGTGCTGAATTATATTTACAGCATGGCTACCAGTGAATTTGAAAAAGAGGAGCTGTATTCTCCAGTCTACCGACGGCTCCGGCAGTATGACGAGGAAAACAAAACGGAATTCCTGCAAACGCTGAAATGCTATCTGGATAATCAGATGAATGTGGTCCGCACAGCCCAGGAGCTGTACATCCACCGGTCTACCATGATCTACCGGCTGAAGCGGATCTGCGAGATCGGACAGACATCCCTGAAGGATCAGGAAGAGCTTCTGCATCTGAACCTGACCTTTCATCTGCTGGCGTAGGCAAGGAGGCTGTTTGACAGGGAAGAGCGGGGTTGTTATACTGCGGACAGGAAATTCAGTATCAGATACAGAACAATGATAAAGAGAGGTGCGTAACATGGGAGAAGGACAAAAAACAGATCTTAAGAACGCCTGCCTGGGGATCGAATTCGGTTCCACCAATATCAAGGCAGTTCTTATAGGAGAGAACAACAGCGTACTGGCGTCGGGAAGCTTTCGCTGGGCCAGCTCCTTTGAGAACGGGTATTTTACCTATTCCATGGAGGATGTGAAAGCGGGCCTTCAGGCAGCTTACAGAGAAATGAAGGAACAGGTGAAAGCGCAGTACGGGACCACATTGCAGAGGATCGGCTGCATCGGGATCTCTGCCATGATGCACGGCTATCTGGCATTTGATAAGGACGACCGGCTTCTGGTGCCTTTCCGGACCTGGCAGAATACCACCACGACCCGGGCGGCTGCAGCGCTGTCGGAGCTGTTTTCCTTCAACATTCCGGAGCGTTGGAGCGTTTCTCATCTGTACCAGGCGGTTCTGGACGACGAGCCGCATGTGGGAGCCATTGCCAGGATCAATACCCTGGCCGGGTATGTGCATTATCTTCTGACCGGCCGGTTTGTGATCGGCGTCGGCGATGCCTCCGGCATGTTTCCGGTCGAAAGCGATGAGCCTTGCTACGACAGGCGGATGATGGAGCTGTTTCGGGAAAAGATCCGGGAAAAAGATCTTCCCTGGGATCCGCAGAAGGTGCTTCCGGAGATCCTGGTGGCAGGAGATAAAGCAGGGACTCTGACGGAAGCAGGGGCTGCACTTTTGGATCCGGAAGGTGACCTGGAAGCAGGGATTTTATTCTGCCCGCCGGAAGGCGATGCCGGAACAGGCATGACGGCAACCAATTCCATCCGGGAAAATACGGGCAACGTATCCGCCGGTACCTCCATCTTCTCCATGATCGTGCTGGATAAACCGCTGAAAGATTACTATAAAGAGATCGATGTCGTGGCGACCCCTGTGGGCAAACCTGTCGCCATGGTGCACTGCAATAACTGCACCAATGACCTGAATGCCTGGGCGTCATTGCTGGGAGAATTCGTTAGCTTCAGCGAAAAGCTGGCCGGGCAGGAGTCCAAGGCATCGGATCCGGGAACCATTTATCCGGCCATCTATCAGAAAGCCCTGGAAGGAGATGCGGACTGCGGTGGAACAGTGGTCTGCAACTACATCGCCGGGGAGCAGGTGACCGGGATCCCCAAAGGCCATCCGATGGTGAGCCGGGATCCGGAACGGGAATTCAAACTGGCCAATCTGTGCCGGGCGTTTCTGTATTCCTCCATGGTTTCCCTGAAGATCGGTATGGATGTCCTGAAAAATGAAGATATCCGGATCGACCGTCTCATCGGCCACGGCGGTCTTTTCAAAAACGGGGATGTGGCTTCGAAGATCCTGGCCAGCGCATTAAGATCCCAGGTCTGCGTTATGGAAACCGCGGAAGTGGGAGGCCCTTACGGAATGGCTCTTCTGGCCAAATACTGCCTGCAGAAAGAAGAAGGAGAAAGCCTCGTTCAGTTCCTGGAGAAGAAAGTTTTCCGGGAAGTCGGGATACGGACCAGCGATCCGTCGGATGAGATAGCTGCCGGGTTTGACGCATATACAGAGAATTTCAGAAATCTGCTGGATACCATCAGAAAGGGAGAGTAGGAACTATGTTGGAAGAACTGAAAAAGATCGTCTGCGACGCCAATCTGGAACTGCCGAAACAGGGCCTGGTCATTTACACCTGGGGCAATGTTTCCGGGATCGACCGGGAAAAGAACCTGGTAGTCATCAAGCCCAGCGGAGTGGAATATGAAGAACTGACTCCGGACAAAATGGTAGTGATCGACCTTTTCAACGGAGAAAGAGTGGAAGGAGATCTGAATCCCAGCAGTGATACGAAGACTCATTTGGAACTGTACAAGGCGTTTCCGGAGATCGGTGGGATCGTCCACACCCACAGCACCCATGCAGTGGCATGGGCACAGGCGGGCCGGGACATTCCCTGCTTCGGAACGACTCACGCGGATTATTTCTATGGAAGCATTCCCTGCACCCGCATCCTGACCCAGGAAGAACTGGAAGAGTATGAGAAAAATACCGGCACTGTGATCATCGAAACCTTCCGGGAAAGAAAGATCGATCCCGTGGCTGTACCGGCCGTGATCTGCCGCTGCCACGGTCCCTTCACCTGGGGTAAGGATCCCGCACAGGCGGTTTATCATGCAGGCGCTCTGGAGGAAGTCGCCAAGATGGCGCTTCTGACCTGCCAGATCGACAGCGCGGCGGAGCCCGCTCCCCAGCGGATCCAGGACAAGCACTATTTCCGCAAACATGGGGCAAACGCCTACTACGGACAGAAATAA
>R26__coassemble_546_pt1 | contig 22877 bp, 22 predicted proteins | sample R26__metabat2_high_PE_046 | metagenome-assembled genome bin R26
GAGATATACTCCAGAGGATAGAAAAACATTACTCTACTTTTAGGGGTACGGTTCATATGCGTGGTTTTTGAACCAAATATCGGCCAAAAATCGCGCATACCCGTTAATTTGTTACATATAGACCCTGTAAAATCGCGCATACCTGTTGATCTGTTGCATCAACTTCCCGTCAGGAAATCAGTTCCATGCCGGCATGCAATGCTTTCAGGTTCAACTCTTCCGTGCCTGCGGGAATGTGCCTTCGGACACCCTCCTCCAGGGAAGCGTCATCAAACAGACCAAGCAGGGAATTGATCGCCCCTACGGCCACCACGTTGGCTGTCATGGCTTTTCCGACTTTCCGGACGGCAGTCTCCAGAATGGGAAGACATACCACCCGGGAGGGGTCAAGACTGTCCGGGACGGTCAGGCTGCTGTCTGCCACTACGATACAGTCCTCGGAAATACTCTGGGAGTACTTGTCCAGGGAACTTTGCGTCAATGCCAGAAGAAACGTCGGTGTAATGATCCTCGGATACAGGATCTCGTCTTTGCTGATGATGACCTCTGCCCGGCATAGACCGCCTCTTGCTTCCGGTCCGTAGGACTGGGACTGGGCTGTATGAAGACCGCTGATCACGGCTGCTTCCGCCAGGATAATGCTGGCCAGTATGACGCCCTGACCGCCGGAACCGGTAAAACGCATGTCATATCTGCTGTCCATATCATTTTCCTTTCTTTGCTTCTTTGCAGGCCTCGATGATCTTGGCATATTCAGCGGAATATTCCGGATAATTGCTGTGGTGCAGCGGGCCGATCACCAGTTTTCCTTCTTTGGCCTGTTCGCTCAGAGTATAGTATTTTGAGACAGGGATCAGGTTTTCCTTCTGCCATTTCAGCATATCCACTGCCTCGCCTTTTTTGTTTTTGCGGCCGTAGTAGGTGGGGCAGGTGGAATAGACATCGATCAGGGAAAAGCCTTTATGCTTGATCCCCTGCTTGATGATGTCGATGGTCTCCCGGACGTGATAGATATCGCCTCTTGCTGTGTAGGAAGCACCTGCGCCTTCTGCCAGTTTGGCAACATCAAATGGTCGGTCCACGTTGCCGTATGGAGCGGTGGTAGCTTTGTCTCCGTGCGGAGTCACCGGAGAGTACTGTCCTCCTGTCATACCGTAGATCAGGTTGTCAAAGCAGATGACAGTCAGGCCGATATTTCTCCTTGCTGCATGGATCAGATGGTTTCCGCCAATGGCGGAGGCGTCGCCGTCTCCCGTCAGTACGATGACCTCCAGGCGGGGATTGGCGAGTTTGATGCCGGTGGCAAATGCGATCGCCCGTCCGTGGGTGGTATGGATGGAGTTGAAATCCATATATCCGGCTGCCCTGGAAGAGCATCCGATACCGGAAACGATCACCACCTGATCTCTTGTCAGGGCGAATTCCGGATCTGTGATCAATTCGTCTAAAGCAACTGCCACATCGCGCATGATCGTTCCGTTACCGCATCCTGCACACCAGATGTGGGGCAGATGATCGATCCGCATATATTCATGTATCAGATCACTTGGCATGATGATTGTCCTCCCATAAGTTTCAATCCGCGTAAGTTACAGTTTTTCGGCGATGTCCGCAGGCGTGATCACGGTACCGTTGATCCGGCCCAGAAAATCGATCTCGGCCTGTCCTGCAGCACAGCGCTGGACTTCCAGCAGCATCTGCCCGTAGTTGTGCTCGACGACCAGGAGTTTCTTAACCTGGCCGAGCCATTTTACAAGCTGCTTTTCCGGGAACGGCCATACGGTGATGGGACGGAACAGACCGACCTTTTTGCCGGCTGCCCTGGCGTCATTGACCGCATGCTTTGCGGACCTTGTGGTACCGCCGAAGCAGATGATCGCCGTATCAGCGTCGTCCATCTGATATTCTTCCACCCGGATGATGTCATCAGCGTTTTTATCGATCTTTTCCATCAGCCTGGTACAGAGAGCCTCGGCTTCCTGGCTGTTGTTGGTAGGAAAACCGGAACGGTCGTGCACAAGGCCTGTAATATTGTAGCGCTCTCCCTTTCCGAAGGGCTTCATGGCAGGGACATATTCTCCTTCCGGCACAAAGTAGGCAAATTTGTTCGCGCCGTCTTTGAAGGAGGATTTTCTTTGGTTGATGACCAGATCATTGGCTCTGGGAAGGGTGACTCCTTCCCGAAGATGTCCTACGATCTCATCCATCAGGAAGATGACCGGAGTACGGTATTTTTCTGATAAGTTGAAAGCCCTGATGATCAGGGTATAGGTCTCCGCAACGGAAGAAGGCGAAAGGGCGATCACGGGATGGTCTCCGTGAGTTCCCCAGCGGGCCTGCATATAATCAGCCTGGGAAGGACTGGTGGGAAGGCCTGTGGAGGGACCGGATCGCTGTACGTCTACGATCACACAGGGAATCTCTGCCATCGCGCCGTAGCCGATGTTTTCCTGTTTCAGGGAAAAACCGGGACCGGATGTGGCAGTCATGGACTTCACACCGGCGGCTGACGCCCCCAGAACGGCAGCCATGGAAGAGATCTCATCTTCCATCTGAATAAAGGTGCCTCCTTCCTGAGGAAGCCTCAGAGCGCACTGTTCTGCGATCTCCGTGGAAGGAGTGATCGGATATCCTGCAAAGAAACGCATGCCGGCCGCGATAGCTCCTTCAACGACCGCTTCATTTCCCTGCATCAAAACTGCTTTTGCCATGGGAACCTCCTGTTATTCTTCTGCATTTTTCAGATAAATGGCATAATCGGGACAGCGCATTTCACACATCCCGCAGAGGACGCAGCTGTCAGCATCCTTCAGATGAACTTTCCCGTTCATCAGTTCCAGAGCTTCCTTTGGACAGAATGCGACACAGATCCCGCATCCTTTACACCAGGAAGTCTCGATCATCAATTGCTTTTTTCCCGTCATGGCTCAGACTCCTTTGTATGGGGTTACTGTTTTCTTCATCATATCACGGCGCAGGTTTTATGGAATTGTCAGAATTGCTGATTTTTAACGGAAATAATTGACAGAAAAAGCGGCGCGGGAAGGCGCCGCATGGGATTTCAGGATCCTCTTGCATAATTGATGTGAAATGGCTGTGATCAGTCCTCTTCCAACAGGTATTTCCGAACCTCATGAAGGTCCGGAAAGACATGATCGAAGCAGCCTTTGATCTCATCATCCGGCTGTCTGAGGTCCGGGACCATGATCACTTCCGCACCTGCATTTCTGCCGGCGCGGACGCCGTTGAAGGAATCTTCGATGATAACAGCGGAAGAGGCGGGAACCTGCAGTTTGTCAATGGCGATCAGGAAGATTTCCGGATCCGGCTTGCTGCGTGTCACCATATCTCCCGTTACCAGGATATCAAAGAACGGAAGCAGTCCCACGTCATCGATCTGCCGGCGTGCCCGTTCGCCATCGGTGGAGGTGGCGAGAGCGACTAAGATCCCGTGTTCTTTCAAGGCGGTTAACAGTTCCCGGATCCCGCTTTTCAGGGGAAGGCCGTTGGGATATCGCACGTCTCGCATGTGATAGACTTTCCGGTCCAGTTCATCAAAGGGAAAATCCTGCCCGTAGGCTTCCTTTACCATTCGTTCCGTCATTTCCCGGGTGGTTCCGCAGACGCTGATATAGACCCGTTCGATATCCGGCAGGCCAAGCTCATCGGCCACTGTTATCCATTCCACCAGCAATGCCCGTTCCGAGTCTACGATGTCCCCATCCATATCGAAGATGACTGCTTTCAGATCTTTTTTCATACTGTTTTTACACTTTCCTGTTCTGTTTACGATGCTCCCGAAGACGGGAAGATTATAGCATGCATTTTGAAATCGTAAAGTCTTCTTTCTTTGTGCATCTCAGCGCCTTGGCGTGCAATGGTGTACGGCAAAACACTATTTGCTATTTTTTGGGATAGAAAATTGTGTAATATAAATAAGATTTAACGGATTAATGCACTAAATGTTGACAATATTTACTGAAAAGAATACTATTAAGATGTAATAAGACATTATATAACAACTAGGAGGCGGGTATGTTTAATTTTGATATTCCTCGTTATGAAAAAGTGGTAAATGATGCGATCGCTTTAAGGCCTGCTATTGAGGCAGCTGTGGACAAAGTCTGCGCTGAAGGTTATTCCAATCTGTTCTTTATTGGATGTGGCGGAACCTATGCACATACTCTTCCCATGAAATACTGGCTGGATACTACGTCAGCCAAAATAGAAATGCATCCTGTGATCGCCAAAGAGTTTGTGTCCATGGGACATAAGCGGTTTACAAAAGATTCTGTATGCATCTTTTCATCCAGAAGCGGCAATACCAAGGAGATCGTGGAGGCTGCAAGATTTTGCAAAGAGGCAGGTGCCCGGACCATTGTATATGTATCGAATGACAATACACCGATCTGTGATTATGCAGATTATAAGGTGTGCAGTTTTGCAGAGGATGACTGTCTGTGCGAAGCGATCTACACCTTCCAGATCATGCTGCTGGGCCGCTTCCTGAAAAATGCAGGGGAATTTGACCAGTATGACAGGATGATGACAGAGTATGAACAGCTGACGCCGTATCTTATCAAAGGGAAGGAACTGTATGAAGAGCGATGTCGTGAAATGGCAGAGAAGCACAAAGACATGGACTATGTGATGGTCGTTGGATCAGGCATGCTCTGGGGTGAAGCTTATGATTATGCAATGTGCATTCTCGAAGAAATGCAGTGGATCAGGACAAAATCCATACATGCTGCGGAATTCTTCCACGGAACGCTGGAACTCCTGGAAAAGGATGTGCCGATGATCATGCTCTATGGGGAAGATGAAACAGAGCCTATGATGGACCGGGTGAAAGCATTTGCTTCCCATATCACACAGGACATCAATATCTTTGATACTTCCGAGGTGGAGCTGCCGTTCTCTGAGCCGCTGTTCCGGAAGATCGTCTCTCCGCTGGTGGTCTATGCCATAACAGAAAGGCTGTCCTGCCATCTGGAAAAGGTACGGAATCATCCGCTGACAACCAGAAGATATTACAGACAGTTTGATTATTAAAGAGAATCATTGATTTCCGCATTATTCCGGACGGCAGGAGGATAATTGATGAAAGGATTTGTGTTTTCGGGACCGGGAAAGGGAGAAGTAAGGACTCTCCCGGATAAGATGCCGGGCCCCGGAGAAGTTCTTGTAAAAGTCGCATTCTGTGGGATCTGCGGGACGGATATGAACATCTGGAGAGGGACGGACCACAGTGCCAGGGGAATCGTACCAGGCCATGAGTACTGCGGTACGGTGGTAGAAACCGGGATGTCAGTCCGTTCTCACAGGATCGGGGACCGGGTATCGATCGATCCGAACATCCCCTGCGGATGCTGTGAATACTGCAGAAAGGGAAGGATCAATCTGTGTGAAAACCTGAAAGCATTGGGTGTCGATATAGACGGTGGTTTCGCACAGTACTGTGTGGTCCCGGAAACGCAGCTATATGATATCCCGGATGGAATGACCTTCGAAGAAGCGGCATTGCTGGAGCCGCTGGCCTGCGCTCTGAATGGGATCAACCGGATCCGTATCGACCTGGGGGATGATGTGCTGATCCTGGGAGGCGGCCCCATGGGACTTATGATGCTGCAGCTGGCCCGGATGAAAGGGGCAGGGAAGGTCATCCTGTGTGAGAGACTGGAGGGAAGACGAACACTGGCAGGAGAACTGGGCGCCGACCTGGTGATTGACGATGCGGATAAGGCGGAAGAAGTTTTGGGGAGAAAACCGGATGCCGTAATTGAATGTATCGGCAGTCCCGGCACTCAGGCAAAGGCTTTTGAACTCGTCAGGAAGGGGGGAAATGTGCAGCTGTTCGGGGACGGGGATATGACCCGGACCTTCTCTCTTCCTTCCATGATCTGTTATGAAAAGGAACTGAAGGTAACAGGAGCCGCGCTGAATCCTTTCACTCATGCACAGGCATTGAAGGTTGCGGCTTCGAAAAGAGTGAACTTACTGCCGCTGATCAGCGGCAGGATCCCGATTGAAAAGCTGAAAGAAACCCTGGACCGGGGATACGGGAAAGATGACGTTAAGATCCTGGTCGCATGGGAATGACAGAAGGAGGGCAGGAAACTATGTACAATCTGGATGGCAAGGTCACGATCATTACAGGCGCTGCCAGCGGGATAGGAAAGGAGACAGCCCTGCATTTTGCAAGGGAACATGTCAGGCTGATCCTGATGGATAAAAACGAGGAATTGCTGGAACAAACGGCACAGGAAATAGTCGGTTTTGCGGAGCGGCCTGACTGTATTCAGTTTGATATTACCAAAGAAGCGCAGGTCAGACAGGCTGTAGAAAGAGTCGTTGATCAATACCAAAAGATCGATATCCTGGTGAATTGTGCCGGCGTATCCACCATGCAGTGGTCCTGGGAACTGACGGAAGAGGAATGGGACTTTAACATGGATGTCAATGCCAAGGGATGCTGGCTGATCTGTAAATATGTGGTGCCGCACATGATCAGGGAGAGAAAGGGACGAATTGTCCTGACCGCTTCCATGGGCGGTAAGCAGGGAGCTCCGCTGCTTGCTCATTACTGTGCATCCAAATTTGCGGTGGTGGGACTCACCGAATCCATTGCCAAGGAAGTTGCGCCATACAATATTACAGTAAATGCAGTCTGCCCCGGCTATGTTAAGACCCCGATGCAGGACAGGGAAGTTGTCTGGGAGGCAAAACTCCGCGGGATAGACGACCCGGAAAAAGTCCGCGAAGAATACGTTACTCTTACTCCTCTCGGCAGGTTATCGGTACCGGCTGATATTGCAAAAGGAATCCTGTTCCTGGCATCTGATCAGGCGGAATTTATGACCGGCGAGACGGTTAAGATAAGCGGAGGACAGCTGTAGGCTGTTCTTCGGAAGCAGATGATAAAAGAAGGAGGAAGAAGAATGAAGACAAGTAAAAAGCTGATGGCATTATTACTTGCGGCAGTAATGATCATCACGAGTTTTGCTTTCGGCACCATTCTGACGGGTGCTGAAGAAGCAGAGAAGCCGTACGAAGGACAGACCGTAAGAGTTCTTCTTAACTCGCATCCATGGCAACAGGCAATTGAGCCGATGGTACACGAGTTTGAGGAAGCGACCGGAATTAAGGTAGAGATCACCGTTCTGGGAGAAGATATCTACTGGGATCGTGTCAACCTGGGGCTCAGCAGTGCAGAACCTCCGTTTGATGTATTTATGCTTTCCCCGAATATGACAGGCTATAACGGCTATACCAACGGATGGATCGCCAATCTGGATGACTATGTATATCAGTCAGAGGAGTATGATTTTGATGACATCTATCCGTATATCGTAGACGGATTCCGTTTCCCGGATGCAGAAGGATCAATCTATGGCATTCCGCTTACGATGGAAACATATATCGTATTCTACAGAAAAGATCTGTTTGAAGAGCAGGGAATTGATGCATCTGCCCTTGAAACAATGGATGATTGGTGGGCTGCACTGGATAAGATCCATGAAGCTTACGGTGATGAGATCGCTCCTGCGGTGATCCGCGGACAGGATGAGACCATGCCGGACGAACTGTTGGCAGCAGTTTACAATCATTGGGGTGATAAACCCTATATGGCTCAGAGAATGTTCTATTTTGATGAAGAATGGAATACGCATTTCCTGGATGATGCAGTCAAAGAGGGCTTCGCCGACTGGGCAAAACTTCTTTCCATGGGTCCCATCGGTGCCACCAGCTTTACCTGGTATGAGTGCGTGAACCAGTTTGCGGCGGGAAATGCGGCAACCTATTGGTTTGATGCATCCTTATTTGCCGGCACCTTCGAAGATCCGGAACAATCCCTGGTAGCCGGAAAAGTGGGTTATACAGCTCCTCCGAAGACTCCGACCGGAAACGGGACCACGCACTGGGCATGGGGGCTTGGCATCACAGAGGCTTCGCCGGTGAAAGATGCTGCATGGCAGTTCGTACAGTGGGGCACCAGCAAGGACATCAATGAGCGTACTGCAACCGCAACCTACGGACCAGTGAGAGCATCCACATGGGCTGCTAAATCAGAGGAATTCGGTGAAGAATACTGCAAGGCAGTTGACGAAGCGCTGAATATCTCTGCTCCGGGATATATGTATTTCAATGGTGCAGCCGAAGTGACTGGTAGAATCATTGATGCTGTTGTCCGTATTTCCCAGGGAGAAGATCTCGATGAAGTAATGAACTGGATGGATGCGGAAGCGCAGGCTATCGTGGAAAAAGAAGGATTGAAGGGAGAATAAGCGATTACTGCCTGTTGCGTGCAGGTGACTCTTATGCGGGATAGCCCTTTCCGGGGCTGTCCCGCGAAAGCATGTCATACAAAACCGGATGCATACCCGAGATGAAGACGGAGGAGAATACGGTGTCTCACACAGTGAACAGACGGAAAAGACTGGGATATATGTACATGATACCAAGCCTTGTTATACTGGCGGTCTTTGTTATCTACCCCGTAATATACGGAGCCGTTACAAGTCTGTATGACTGGGACTGGGTAGCGGGGATCGACAAAAAACTGTTTGTGGGTCTCGGTAACTATCTGCAGATTTTTTCAGACCGGCTGTTCTGGAATGCTCTGAAAAATACGGTGATCTTCGCAGTTCTCAGCCTTCTTGCAGAATTTGTACTGGGACTTTGCTGTGCGATGCTGCTTTACAAGATCAAAAAAGGCGGCGTGATCTTCCGGACGGTCCTGATCTTCCCCCTGACGATCTCCGATATGGTGGCGGCGATCATGTGGCGGATGATGCTGGATCCTGCTTCCGGTGTCGTCAACCAGATGCTGAGATCCATCGGGCTGAAACCGGTGGACTGGTTGGGAAATGCCAATATTGTGATCTTTACCTTGGTTCTGGTAGAAGTCTGGTGGATGACCGGCAACATTACCCTGATCATGCTGGCAGGTCTTCAGAGCATGCCAATTGATCAGCTGGAATGCGGCCAGATCGATGGTGCCAACAGCTGGCAGCGGTTCCGGTATCTGCAATGGCCACATCTGCGGTCTTTTGCCGAGTCAGCTTTGTCTCTGCGGATGATCGATCTTCTGCGTGTCTTTGCGATTGCATGGGCAGTAACCCAGGGCGGACCGAACAGGGCTTCGGAAGTGTCGCAGCAGTATATCTATACGAATGGTCTCGGCGGATATCTTGATATTGGCTATTCCATTGCCATGGCGATCCTGTTCTCGGTCTTTGTTGTTGCGATCGTGGCGGTGATAAAGCGGATCATACGGATCGGGGGTGACAACGAATGAAGAAAAAACGCAGAAATCTGATCCGGTATCTCCTGATCTCTGTCATCTCCCTGCTGTTTGCTTTTCCGGTCATCTGGGTTTTTATCACCTCGTTTAAAAAACCCATCGACGCCACGTCATTCTTCCGGTTTACGATACCTCCCAAGTTCGACAATTACCTGGATGCATGGCTGAATTCCGGTTTCAGCAAAGCCTTCCTGAATACCATGGTGATCTCTGTCGTTACCGTAGCGATCTCACTGTTTGCAGGTTTTCTGTTTGCCTATGCCATCATGCGTTCGCCCATCAGCTCAAAGGTGCGGAAATTTTTCTTCAATGGTGTTTACAGTATGCGGATCATCCCAGAGATGGTGTTTCTGATCCCTTTGTTTATCCTGTATCAGGAAACGAAAATGTATGACACGATCCTGGGACTCATTTTTGCATTTCAGGTGCTGACATTGCCTTACTGCATCATGCTTCTGTGTAATTTTATCCGGGATATACCGCCGGATCTGGAGTGGGCGGCAAGGCTCGACGGCTGCTCGGAAGGACAGGTTATGTCCCGGGTGGTGCTGCCTTTGTGTATGCCGGGAATCGTCACCAGCGGGATCCTGGCGTTCATTGCGGTCTGGACGGCCCTGATGTTCCCGCTGGCACTGGCTTATTCAAAAGCCACGACAGTAGCAGTTACGATCTCGATCTTCAAAGGCTACGGATCCTTCAACTGGCCGGTGATGGCGGCAGCTTCCATGATTATTACGGTACCTCAGATCCTGCTGTTCGCTTTCTGTAACAAATATCTGATCTCCGGCTACACCATGGGAGCGGTAAAGGAGTAACAAAGATGAAAGATTCATCGATCATATGCCTGGGGGATAATTGTATTGACCGGTACGAAGTGCCAGTGCGTCGGCGTTTTGCAGGGGGAAACGGCGTCAATACAGCTGTTTTTGCGGCTAAGACCGGATGCAGGACTGCTTATGCGGGAGCTGTAGGAAATGACAGCGAAGGCAGAGCAATCCTGGAAAAACTGCGGGAAAAGAACATCGATGTCAGTCTGGTACAGGTCTATCCGTCCGAAACGGCATGGACGGATGTGACTTTTGTGGATAATGAACGGGTTTTCGGAGTAGAGTTCTATGATACAGTAAGAATGTATCAGATCAATGAGGAGGTTCTTAAAGGGCTTTCCGCATACGGGATCATCCACAACACTTTTATGGGAGGCACCGAAGAAAAACTGGAAATGATCAGAGATTATACAGGAAGTCTTCTTTCCATGGATTTTGGAGAGCGGTATTCGGAGGAATTTCTGGATCTTTGCATTCCGCATGTTGATCTGGCTTTTTTTTCAACGGATGATGAAGGAATTGAACAGGCGGGGAGATTTGCACAGTCCATGCTTCATTACGGACCGTCCCATGTGATACTGACCATGGGCAAATACGGCGCTGTATATGCCGGACCGGGGGGCGGATTTTGTTATGAGCCGGCGGAAAAAATCGAGGTGGTGGATACCCTTGGCGCAGGGGATACGTTTATCGGGACCTTTCTGGGGGAATTTGCACAGGGAACTGATCCTGCAGTCTGCATGAAAAAAGCCACCAGAGCGGCAGCAGAAAGCTGTATGCGTTCCGGCGGCTTTGAGGGCTGTGAGATCTTTCTGAGATGAAGGGTTAAAAAGCTCAGCGGATATACAGATCCATATTTTCCGCATTATAGACCTGCAGGGAATAAAACAGCGGTGCACCAGTATCATCAATCAGTTTATCCTTGAACAGGATCAGGGGGCTGTTCTTCTTTACACCAAGAAGAGCAGCCTCTTCTGCAGTCGCCTTGCACAGTGTCAGAATACGGGTCTGATACTTGATCGTCAGAGCATGTTTGTTCATCAGGATATCAAATAAAGATCCATTCAGATCTTCCGAGATGATAAAGTTCAGATTCCTAGAATAATAATTCGTTTCGATCGAAAGAGGGGCATCATCCACAAATCTCAGCCTTTTGGAACAGACGACCGGCTCATCCTCTTTGGCGCCCAGAAAATCCCGGATACTTTTTTTGGGGGATATAAGTTCCATCTTCAGGACGACTGTTCTGGCAGTCTTGCCAAGCATTTCCCAGGATTTTGTAAACCCTATCTGGTCATCAGCCTTGAATTTCTTTTTGGGTGTGGTGATAAAGGTTCCTTTTCCCTGAATCCGTACCAATCTTTCGTCTTCTTCCAGTGATTCCAGTGCTTTCCTGATCGTGATACGGCTGACACCGTATTTCTGTGCCAGGATCATTTCTGAAGGCAGTTTTTCACCTTGTTTCAAAGTACCATCCTCGATGGCTGTCAGGATCAGATCTTTGATCTGACTGTACAGAGGAACAGAACTATTACTGTCAATGGTATGCATATTATACCTCCTATTGAGTATGTTACCACTTCTGCACAAAACTTCAAGACGTGTACGTTCGGCAGCCATCACCTGTTCTTGATTGAAGAACAGTAATTAAGGAGGATCATCGTTCTGCCAGGATCAGTGTCAGGTTATTCAGGTTCATGGAGTAGGTGTAGCGGGCTTCATCTGCCATATGCATTGTCAGGCAGATCCCGAGACTGTCTGATGTATTCTGCAGCACATGCTCCGTAGGATCAAATGCCCGGCAGTCATCCCGGAAACGAAGGACAAAGCGGCCGTTTTTGTACTGCAGGCGGATGGACAGATGATTTTTTCCACCTTCCGAAAAACCATGTGTAACGATGTTCGTTCCCATTTCTTCGATACAGAGGGAGATGTGATGCCCCATTTCCTTCTGATACCCATGGGATAGGCAGAACCCCTCTGCCTGATAGGAAAAGTCCATCACTTCTTTCACATTGTGAAGATCGGCTTCCAACAGGTCTTTTTCCGGGACTCCCAGATCGGAAGAAAGCAGCAGGATGTCTTCGGCATTCCAGGTGATCCGGCGTTTTCTGCTCCAGACATAGGCAAGAATGCACAGAAGTGTCAATGCTTCTCCGCATACAAAGAACAGCCATGCCCCGTGGACAACAAAGAACTGGCTGAGGATCAATGCCGACAGGAAAGGAAGAATGGCATTTTCCACCACAGAAATGACTTCCATGGTCCGGATCCTGCCGGTTCCCTGATAACTGCTTTTCAGGAGATTGTTGATACAGCAGAAAATAAGGCCGGGTGCGTAGGCCCTCAATCCCCAGACGGCGGCTGAACTGGCAGCACTGTCCCGGGGCATAAAAAGACTGACACAGGCTGGGGCAAAAAGGAGAAGAAGAGCACAGACCGCAATCCCCAGGACCACAGCATAGCGGGCGATAAGGCCAAAGATCTCTTTCAGGCCTGAACGGTCTTCTTCATGAAACAGGATGCCGGATAATGTCAGGGAAATGCCTCCTGTTCCGGTGCTGATGCAGTTGCAGGCGCTGCCGATGGAATTGATGACGGCAAATGCAGCCACTGCTTCTTTACCCATCCGGAGCATCAGGAGCTTATTCATACCGAACACCAGGACAACCGAAGCGATCATTCCGATGACGGTGGGAATACCGCCTTTCAGAAGCTCCAGGATCTTTTCCCGGTGAACGCGGGAAAGAGAAAACTTGAAAACACTCTTTTTTGAAAGGAAATACCATCCTCCGATGAAAAGAGCAACATAGTAACTGAGGGAAGACGCAAGGCCCATACCGAACAGTCCGCCATGAAATACCAGGACATTCAGCAGATCAAAACCTACATCCGCAAAGGTCATGCCGAGAACAGCCGCGATCAGAAGATTGCTCTGCCCGGCGATCTGGAGAAACGGGACCAGGATCAAGGCTCCCATGGATGCCGGGGCCCCGATGATAAAACCGGACATATAGGCTCCGGTGTCGTTGATCAGAGCCAGGTCGGAAGCACCCATCAGAGTGGACAAAGGCTTGGAAAAAAGGAGCACAAGGATCGTAAAGACGACAGAAACAACCGTGGCTGCCACAATGGCGGAGGAAAACCCTTCGTTGGTCTCTTCCTGTGAACCTCTGCCGAGAGACCTGCTGCAGGCCATCTGGATGCCGGCTCCGAGCATGCTGCCGAGAGCGGCAATGATCAGAAGGATCGGATTGGCCAGTTCGTAAGCGGTCAACGCATGATCCCCCAGGAAACGGCCAATGATGATATTGTCGATCAGCAGACAAAGAGAGACTGTCAGCGCGGAAATCGTCTGTGCGGCCAGCATCTGCCGGACCAGTCTTTTGATCATGGAAACTTTAGCTCCTTCTTAAAATACTGAATGCTATTATAGGCGTTGTATTCCCGGGAAGCAAGACAGGGAACAGCGGATTTTACCGGGAAATTTGACAGCAGAAAGGATGGATGTTAGCATGTTTCTGGAAAGAACGGGTTCGTTTGGATCTGTCTGCGTGAGGTGAAGTTATGCAGGTATTCAATGAGATCGGACAATTGAAAAAAGTATTGCTCCACAGGCCTGGAAAAGAACTGGAACATCTTGTTCCGGAAGAACTGGAACGCCTTTTGTTTGATGACATCCCGTATCTGAAGACAGCGCAGGAAGAACACGATGCATTTGCCGGGATCCTGAAAGAACAGAATGCGGAAGTGGTATATCTGGAGGATCTCGCCGCACAGACCATCGCACTTCATCCGGAGATCAAGGTGCAGTTTGTACGGCAGCTGATCCAGGAAGGCGGCAGCAATGCCCAGAATTTCCGGGAAGAACTGTATGAATACCTGATGTCTGTCCGGGACGAAAAGGAGTTGATCTTAAAGACCATGGCAGGGGTGTCTGCTGCGGAGCTCGGCATCCGGAACAGACAGCCTTTGGCAGATCTGATCCAGAGAGAAAACCGGTTTTTGTTGGATCCCATTCCGAATCTGTATTTTACGAGAGATCCATTTGCCGTTATCGGAAGAGGCGTCAGCCTGAATCATATGTATTCGGTGACCAGAAACCGGGAGACGATCTATGCGCAGTATATTCTGGAGCACCATCCGGATTATGCGCCGGGTCTTTCTTTCTATTACCGGCGGGAAAATGCCAATCGGATCGAGGGAGGCGATATCCTGGTCCTGAGTCCCGAAGTGGTTGCCGTGGGTATTTCCCAGCGAACCACTCCGGAAGCGATCGAGATCCTGGCCAGGAATCTGTTCCGGGATGAAAAGAGCAGTGTGAAGACCGTTCTCGCGCTGGACATCCCGAATATCAGGGCTTACATGCATCTGGATACGGTATGCACGCAGCTGGACAGGGATAAGTTCCTGATCCACCCGGGCATACTGGGTTCGCTACGGATCTTCGAGATCAGAGAGGGCAGGGATCTTTCCGTACGAGAGCGGGAGGAGAACCTGTCTGTTGTGCTTGCGGATTATCTGGGCGCAGACAAAGTGACATTGATCAAATGCGGCGGCGGAAGCCGGGTCGCATCGGAGCGGGAACAGTGGAATGATGGCTCCAATACGCTGTGCGTTCGGCCGGGTACTGTGATCGCCTATGACAGGAACTATATTACCAACAGCCTTCTGAAAGATCAGGGGATCACGGTGCTGGAGATCCCCGGTTCGGAACTGTCCCGGGGAAGAGGCGGCCCCAGGTGCATGAGCATGCCGTTGGAAAGGGAACGGGCAGATTTATGAAAAGTGAAGAAAAAACCAATGTTATGAGGGTTCTTGACCAGAAGAAGATTCCTTATCAACAGTATCATATACCGCTGCAGGAAGCGGTCAGCGGAGTGGAAATGGCGTCCCGTATGGGACTTGATCCGGAAAAGGTATTCAAAACGCTGGTTACTGTGGGGAAGACGAAAAATCATTATGTGTTTGTGATCCCGGTGGGCTGCGAGCTGGATCTGAAGAAAGCGGCAAAAGCCGTAGGCGAAAAGAGCATCGAGATGATCCCGCAGAAAGAGCTTCTCCCGCTCACGGGATATATCCACGGCGGATGTTCTCCCATTGGGATGAAGAAGTTCTTTACAACCACGATCGATGAGCATGCTGTTTCTTCCGGCACCATCATTTTCAGCGCCGGCAAAATCGGATACCAGGTGGAGGTAGATCTTCAGGACCTTTCGCGGGTGATCCGGTTTCAGACGGCAGATGTGGCAGTCTGACAGGGGCAGATGCATTTTCTGCTGATAGCCGGCATGACAGCAGGTCCTGTCCTGGTGTGGAGCAGATGCATTTCTAAAATAAAGTCAAAATAAAAGCCCTGATTTTAGAAAAGTTCACAATTTCTAAAATCGGGGCCTTTTTCGAGGGCTATTTTTAGAAATCGTGTCGAAAAAGGTATACCGCCAGGTGATTTTCTAAAAAAATCCCTCTGAAAGCCTATGTTTTTTAGAAAGTGTGAATTTTTCTAAAAAATAAGGTTTTTCAGAGGGCGTTTTTTAGAAAACAGAATTCCGGTCGACAGAAGAAGTGAAAATCAGAAAATGTACTTTCAGATCTTCATGTCTCCATCCTTGACCCAGCCGAACTTTCGGCACAGGGCATTCAAAAGCGGCGCGATGACGGCGGGAAGAACGATGCAGATCAGGGCCAGGCCGATCCAGTCCATAGCTCCCGGGGTCATAACAGCAGCGCCTTTGGAAACAGCGGCTTCGCTGGGACTGATCCATCCGGTCCAGACGCCGATAGGGCCGCACAGCCCGCAGGTTCCCATACCGGAATTGATCGGGGCGCCGTTCATCTGCAGTTTAAAGACACAGGTAGCGATCGGTCCTGTAATGGCGGAGGTCACGATCGGCGCGATCCAGATCCTCGGGTTGCGGACGATATTGCCCATCTGCAGCATGGAGGTGCCGATCCCCTGTGAGACAAGACCTCCCCAACGGTTATCCCGGAAGGAAATGACAGCGAATCCTACCATTTGAGCACAGCAGCCGGCAACCGCTGCGCCGCCGGCAAGTCCGGTCAGTCCAAGGGCTGCGCAGATCGCTGCGGAAGAGATCGGCAGGGTCAGCGCGATCCCGACCAGAACGCTGACAACAATTCCCATGAGGAAGGGCTGCATCTTGGTCGCCGTATCGATCAGTATACCGAAAGCGGACGCAGCGGTACCGATCGGCGGGGCAATGAGTTTGGCCAGTGCGACGCCGACCAATATCGTTACTCCCGGTGTGACGAGAAGGTCTACCTTAGTCTCCTTGCTCACTGCTTTGCCGCATTCTGCGGCAATGATGGCCACGATCAGGACTGCCAACGGTCCTCCGGCGCCGCCTTCTGCATTGGCCGCCCACCCTACGGCAGCCAGAGAGAACAGCACCATGGGGTCTGCCTTCAGGGCGTAGCCGATCGCCACTGCCATCGCCGGTCCGCTGATGGCCATGGCATACGTGCCGATGTCCGTCAGAAAATCAAAGGGGATCTGCTGCCCCAGGGTCTTCAGGATCGTTCCGATCAGAAGAGAGCAGAAAAGTCCCTGCGCCATGGCACCCAGCGCATCCACAAAATATCTCCTGGCAGAGATCTCTATATTTTTTCGCTTTAAAAATACTTTGAATTTATCCAATGTCTTTCTCCGTGCAGATTCCAAAATCTTCCCTATTGCAAAAAAGTTTCCAACAGGATAGCACAGACTGTCAAAAATAACAATAAACACTCTTGTTTCGGCACAGCGGGATGCCTATAATGATAGAGCAGTAGTTATGAAATGGGGGGAGAAGATATGCCATTTGAAATGCCTGTATACCATCATCCTGATTTTACAAAGGAAATGTTTGTCAATGCGCCGGATGTCCGTATCGGGGAAGCAGCCATGGACGGCGTTGTACCGGAATACTATCACAGCACTTCCATGTATCCGGAATATTTTAAGATCAACGGGGAATGGAAGCTGGCAGAGGAAAGCCGGATGGATTCCTGTGTAGTCCTGGAAGACAGCGGGAGACTGGCAGTCGTGGAAGCCAGAAATGTAAAAAAGGGTGACCGCGTCATCCTGGGGCGGAGCGAACGATGCGAAGAGGGCATCTATATGCACTGTCATGGATTTGAAGCTGAAGGAGAAAACCTGGATGATCAGTTTGTGTTCCGGCAGGGAAGAAGCCGGGAGACATCCTACGCCAGGGATTACGACAAGCTGTTTGAATTATTAAAATACGAAAAGAGCCACAATGGAAAGATCGTCTGGGTCATGGGACCTGCATTTGCGTTTGATGCGGATGCAAGGGCAGCCATGGCGGCTCTGATCGACACTGGATACGCTCAGGCTGTCATGGCGGGCAATGCTCTTGCTTCCCACGACCTGGAGGGAGCGTATCTGCATACAGCGCTGGGACAGGATATCTACACCCAGAGATCCCAGCCCAACGGACATTACAACCATCTGGATGTCTGCAACGAAGTCCGAAGGAGCGGTTCCATCGAACAGTTCATCAAAGACCATGATCTTGACGACGGGATCATCTGCAGCTGCGTGCGGAATCATGTTCCCATAGTGCTTGCCGGATCTATCCGGGATGATGGGCCTTTGCCGGAAGTGATCGCCGATGTATATCAGGCAGCTTCCGCCATGCGGGATCAGCTCAGGGACTGCACCACCGTGATCTGTCTGGCGACCATGCTGCATACGATCGCAACCGGCAATATGACGCCGTCTTTCCGTGTGCTTCCGGATGGGACCGTAAGACCGGTGTATTTCTATGCGGTGGACGCGGATGAATTTGTCGTGAACAAACTGCTGGACAGAGGAAGCCTGAGCGCTACGACTGTCGTGACCAATGTGCAGGATTTTATTACCCTGGTGGCGAAAGGGTTGAAAGTGATCTGACAGTTTCCTTATGTGAGCATGCAGCGGATCAAGGGGTATGCGTGATCTATAGCTGACTGCATGCAGCGAATCGAGAGGTATGTACGATTTTTGACCGAAATATGGTCCTGAAATCGTGCATACCTCTTTATTTTTTGCAAGGCTTCTTTTGAAATCGAGCGAGCTCTGAAATTACTCCGTATATTTTAAACTGGTTTTAGGAAGTGCGTGTATCCTGTGTTCTGTAGAAAGGAAAAATATGGATCAAAAAGGAGAACAGGATGCAGAACATCAGAAACAACAACCCACAGGAAGATGAATTTATCAGCAGCCTGAAAAATGTACTGAAAGAACACAGCCGGATCAGAGGGCTTAGGTATTTTATCAATCAGACGCGCCGGTGGTATTGGAAACTGCAGAGCGGGCAGATCACAGGACGTGTTGTGATCCTGGGAACTGCTGTACCGGAGGAACTGATTATGGCAGCAGGAGTCGTTCCTTTCCGGATCCTTGGCGGAAGCCGCAGTTCCTGTGCCCGGTCGGATGACCTGGTGCCCAGGGATACGGATCCGGTGAGCCGTTCTGTTCTCGGATATGTGCAGCAGATCCCGGCGGAAAAAGACCTGCTGTATATGATTCCGACCGAGAGTGACAGCATGAGAAAAACAGCATATCAGTTAAGTCTGGAAGGCAGGAAGGTCTTCACAGTGGATATCCCACCGGTCCGGGAGGATAAAAACGCCCTCGATAAATGGACACAGCAGATGTACCGTATGATGGAAGTGACGGCAGAGCACGTTCATGGAAAGATCACCGCGGCTTCTTTGCAGGCGGCGGTACGCATGACCGCAAGAGCCAGGATCTGCCTGCATGAATTTACCCTGATGGCGCCGGAATATGACAGCATCCTGTCACCATCTGCCCGCCTGATCGTCCAGAACAGCTATTACTATGCAGAAGATCCGGAAATCTGGACTATGAAGCTCAGGGAACTGATGCAAGAGCTCAGAAAAACTGCCATGCAGATGGGATGTCCGGAAAACAGCAGACCCAGAGTCCTGCTGATGGGATCCCCTTTCTATTTTCCGAACGATAAGATTCCACGCCTTCTGGACGATGCAGGACTTTGTATCTTCCGGCAGGAGGATGCTGCGGATAATGTCCAGTACATCACACCGAAGATCGGAAAAGACAGGAGAAATCTGAAGAAGATGATCCGGACCGTTGCCGGGGAATGGTACAGAAAAGACGCTTCCTGCGCCTATCTGAAAAATGAAGTGATGAGAAGAAGAGTCCGGGCCATTGGCGCTTCCGGACAGATCGAGGGAGTGGTATTCCATGTTCTGAAAGGGCAGATCGGTCAGGATTTCGAGTTGGCATATTATGAAGAACTGATGGAGAGATACGGCCTTCCGGTCTTTCGTCTGGAAACGGATTATCAGTACCAGGATGTGGAACAGTTAAGGATCCGGATGGAAGCTTTTGCAGAAATGTTGAGTCAGAACAGGGCAGAAAGGAAAGTTGTATGAGTAAGGCAAAAAAAAGGATCCCGGCTATCCTCATCTGCATAGGAACCGCCGCGCTGGCGTATTTTGCAGGCTATATCCCATTTTACACCTATCAGGAAGAAGTGCTCCACACAACGAGGGAGCAGTTCTTTTCCGTAGATCATCTGGTAAAGCTTCTGCCCTTTGCGGTCATCATACTGCTGGCCGCTGCCTGCATCCTGCTCCTTCTGCAGATACGGGAATTCGCGGTATGGAAGAGGAAAGATGAGAAAAGATACCGAAGACTCAGGACAAAACCGGGAAAGAGCAAAGTGATCGGGCAGAAAAGGTCGGTCTTTATGACGGTCCGGTGGTGCTGCATGATCTTATTTTCCCTGCTGGTCATGTTCGGCGGGATCGTACTGGGGGTCCATCTGGCGGGGATCGCCTTTCCGGTACTGGCATGTCCCACAAATCTGGACCAGATGGTGGAGAGCAGCTGCTATTTTCTGGCGCATATCCCCGCATTGTTTGAAGAATATTCTGCCGGCGGGATCATTTTGTTCTTTGTTTCCACCATTGGTTTTGCCGTTCTGCTGGGAAGGGTGATCTGCGGGTTCCTGTGTCCCATAGGTCTTATCCAGGATATCATGGACAAGATCCGCCGGAAAAGCGGAGCAGAAGGCATTCGGATGAACGAAAAAAGGCATAATCTTCTGAAACCGGTGAAATGGCTTCTGGTATTTCTGATGCTGGGGATCACCTTTGCGGGAGGAGAGTTCTGCAGCTTCTGTCCGGCACTTGCCACCTCCCCTGTCCTGGCAGGCCTTTCCGTCAGCTTATACCTGAGCGGTTTCATGATGATCTTTGTACTGGTGAGCAGTTTCTTTAAGCGGCGGTTCTGGTGCAGCATCTGCCCCATGGGAATGCTGATCGGTCTGACACATAAGATCTCGCCTTTCCGCATCAAAAAAGATGTGCAGTCCTGTACGGAATGCGGCGCATGTTATGAAGCATGCCCTATGGGAGTGAAGATCATCTATACCGAACGGGAAAAGAGTGATGTGACCGATATGAACTGCATCATGTGCGGGGAGTGTATCCGTAAATGTCCGGAGAACAACGCCCTTTCCATGACATTTGCCGGAAAAACGCTGTATCGGGCATCGAGAAAGCAGGTCCTGTCAGGGTTTGAGAGCAGGACCGCGCTGAAAGGAGACGAGGGACAATGAATACAGTAGAGCTTCATGAACAGGAAAAGAGGAAACGCCAGGAAGAGCGTTTCTGCAGTAAGATGACCAGAACAGCTGCCAGATACCTGAGGCGTATGGAAGAGCTGAAAGGAGCGCCGGATTCGCTTGCCCCGTTTCTTCAAACCTTGCGCAGGGTGTATCTGGAAATGGAAAATCCGCTGTCGGACAAAGGAAAGCCCATCGTGGGAACGTACTGCGTGATGGCACCGCAGGAGCTGATCTATGCGGCAGGAGCAGTCCCTGTGAAATTGTGCAGCGGCAGCTACACCGCCTTTTCCATCGGAGATGATATCGTTCCGAGAGACGCCTGCCCGTTGGTGAAAGCCGTTGCAGGGTTTCAGAATATGGAACTGATGCCGATCTACAGGGACTGCTCCCTGATGGCGGTTCCCATCACCTGTGACTGTAAGAAAAGGATCGTGGAACTGCTGGAAAAGACCCATGATGTTTATCCGCTTCAGGTACCGGTTTCCAGAGAGGATGAAGATATCGACCGGTATGTGGAGGAACTCTACGGGTTTATGGACCGGCTGGAGGAACTGACCGGCCGGGAGATCACCTGGGATCAGCTGGCGAAGGGCATGAATACAGTCGGCCGTTCCAGATACGAACTGTCCCGTTTCCTGGAATTGAAAAAAAGCATGCCGTACCTGATGAAGGGAACCCACATCCTGGCGGTCATGAATGCGGCAGCTTATCTGCCGGCGGACATCTGGGCAGGTTATATGCATGATCTGAATGCGGAACTGACTGTAAAAGTAAGAAAGCAGCAAAGAGCCGTATCCAGGGATATTCCCAGGATCATGGTCACGGGCTCCCCGCTTGTTTTTCCGAATATGAAGATCCCGCTCCTGATCGAGGAAATGGGAGGGATCCTGGCGGCGGACGAGACCTGCATGGGAGAACGGGGAATGTCGGATCCGGCAGTTGTGGTGGATCAAAGCTTCGACGGTATGGTAAGAGCGTTGGCAAATCAGGCTGTAAGGCCCTGTTCCTGTCCGACCTTTGTGGACAATAAGGAACGGATCTTCCGGATCCGTCAGATGATCGAAGATTACAGGATCCAGGGTGTGATCTACCATGTTCTTCGGGGGTGCCTTGTCTATGATTTCGAGTATAAGCTGATCGAAGAAGAACTTGGCCGGATGGGCATTCCTGTGATCCGGTTGGAAAGCGATTACAATGAAGAAGATGTGGAGCAGCTGCGTATCAGGATCGAGGCCTTTATCGAACTGATCAAGCTGAAAGAATATAACAGCACAAATGCCTCTGCATGCGGGAACGAAGGAGGAATGTAAAATGGGTTATTATATCGGACTTGACGGAGGATCCACTTATCTGAAGGCAGCCCTGATCGGGGATGGCGCGGTGATGGATACCATGGTGAAAAGCACCGGGATCGACAATGACGGCACAGCCAGAAAACTGACAGAAGAACTGTGCAGACGCAACCGGATCCGGACATCAGACATTGGCTATATCATGGCAACCGGATACAGCAGGAAAGTCCTGGAGATCGCAGACGACGACATTTCCGAGATCACAGCTCATGCTTACGGGGTGCGGCTGACTGCGCCGAAGCAGTACCGTCCCGGCATGATCATCGATATCGGCGGGCAGGACAGCAAGATCATCTATCTGGACAGCCATTACGGCGTGAAGAATTTCAGCATGAACGACAAATGCGCCGCCGGAACGGGAAAGTTTATGGAAGTGATCGCCCAGATCCTGGAAACAACGATCGATCAGGTAGGGCCTTTATCCCTGGAAAGCAAAAATCCTTGTGATATCAACAGTACCTGCGTGGTATTTGCACAGTCGGAGGTGATCTCCCTGGTAGCCAGGAAATATGACCGCCGGGATATCCTGTCCGGCATGCACGCATCCATGGCACGAAGCATCTCGAAAATGATGAAAAAATCGGAAAGAGGAGGAGATATCCTGATGACAGGAGGCGGTGCCCTGAATATCGGGCTTCACAAGGCGTTCGAGGAAGAACTGATGAGAGACGTTTATGTGGCAGACTGGCCCCAGTTCAACGGGGCGATCGGGGCGGCCCTGCTCGCCAGTGAAAGAAGGAGGGCGTCATCAACATACAGGGAATAACGGCAG
>R26__coassemble_547_pt1 | contig 22876 bp, 19 predicted proteins | sample R26__metabat2_high_PE_046 | metagenome-assembled genome bin R26
CGATACTGCATAAAGAATAATCCGGTTCCCATGTTTCTTTCGTGATACACGATCGTTTCGTCATTAACGATCCGGAGTGCCAGAGGCTTTCGAAGCACTAACGGGATCTTTCTGACATCCTGATCCTGTACCCGGTAAACCTGTCCTTCTATATCCGAAACCACCAGCAGACTGCCTTTCAGATCTGCCTGACTTAATTCCGATACCTCGATCCCGGTCGGGAAATCTCCGTAACATCCTGTCCCGTCCCATCGAAGCAGATGCAGCTGCCCCTCAACAGAAGCGGCAAGCAATGTGGTATCATCTTCCTGCATGGCGGCTTGGAGCAGTCTTTCCGCTGCTTTGCCGCTACCTTCATCCGGAATCTGTCCTGCCTGCAATAATCCGGCGGGAACAAGGCTGTTCTCCTGTATCTCATATAATTCCGCACCGTCTCGGCTCCAGACCAAAAGCCTGTCATTTAATAATTCACCCCGGGCATTCTGCGGATCCAACCGGCAGAACGTTCCGGTCCGGCTCCAGCTCCCGTTCCTTCGAAGGAATACTTCTCCGTTTGCATCTACTGCTGCCGCATTTTCGTTCTGTACCCGAACGAACAGGTCTTCCCCTTCGGTTTCTTCTTCGGTCTGAACGATGATCAACAGCAACGGATCAGTCGAGAGCTGTTCTCTTTCTTTGACTGTTCCATCCCAGGTATCCCACAAAATGGCATTTCCATTGTTGTCGGCCGTCCACAGATACCGATCTCCTTCCGGGATTGCATAATCATTCAGAAGATAGTTATAATTGATGCCGATGGGATTCTGCTCCCATACCCGATCCAGCAGGTCTACCAGCCTTGCGTAGGCTATTTGTTTCGCAGAATCAGCAGAAAAAGGATTGGTGATGCTCTCTACCATTTTTATGGCATTCACGCTTGGTTCTCCATCGGATGCATTGATGGAAACTACCAGATTTGTATAGGTCGCCCGATGATAATATTTCGACAGGAAACGGATCCCCAAAAGCAGGGCGATCACTGCTGCTGCCAGAATTCCCCGTCCGATCCATCTCCATATCTGTCTGCGTTTTATTTTCCGGGTATAAATGTCGGATGCTTTCAGATATTCCAGCAAACCTTCCAGCTGCCTTCTCATTTCCGGGTCTTTTTCAGAAGCCAGTTTTTTCTCGATCTGCTTATGATACTCTGCGATCTGTCTCCGGTCAGTCAGGAGATTTCCTTCATAATGCGCTATGATCCAACTGTTATATCGGATCATCAGATGGTTTTTCAGATGATAGAATTCCGGACTGGTAATCAATGAATCCAGAATATTTGAAAAACTATGCTCGTTCCAAACGATAAAATTGATCTCTTCAATTGAAGGAGGAAGAATCTTCGGATCATTGTAGTCAACATCCTTCAGTCTGCCCACCGGGATCAGCCGCATACCGGAGAGAAGAGCCCGTACATGATCCTGCCAGTCCTGGTTGCCTGTTGCCGTGTCGGATATAAAAATGACCGCGCAATCACCGGCGATCTCTCTTATTGCCTGAAAAGATTCACAGCAGAATCCGGATGACAGCGACAATGGCTCCTTGTTCTGTATGGCAATGTCCTCTTTCTGGAGCCAGTCGCTTACTCCACGGGCGATCCCGGCACAGCTTTGTTCGTATAACAGTTCTATTGTATTTACTTTGTTTTCCATTTTTCTGTTATTTTGTCGTTGATAAATCTGCTTTTGACAGGTGTCTGTTGTTTTGAGCTATCCGCTCCGCGGACATCGTTTACAGAGTATCATTCAGCCTGTGAAAAGTCAAAATGCCGGATATACTGGACTTGTGGATTCAACTCTGCAGGCAAGCGGTTTTGGAATATGGTTTTTGCTTTCGTGTTTTCTCTTTCTTATTCTCGGATGATTTTGGATGCTGATCTGTTCAAAATATGCACATTATAAAAACTACCGTCCAAAATAGTCGATTTTGTTCGAAATTTTGGATGGTAGTTTATAAATTTCCCAGTTTTTTTAGATTGGAGGCTCCAAATCGCTTTGTGGCATGCCAAGCGTGCACAACTCGTTTGGTTATTTCTCTTCCTGTACGAAGCGGATCAGTTCTTTCACTTCTTTTTCGGTTTCGAGGCGCACGGTGTACATCTGATTGCCCATGGTCCGGACCATCATCTCCGGCATCCGTTCGCACATTTTCATGTCGGCGCCGTATTTTTCCAGGATCTCTTCGTGGGTATGCACGTATTCCTTGCTGTCCTTCCTGCCGGCGTAGACGCAGAAATATTCCTTTTCCGGCTCCGGTACCAACCGCTTGCCGACAGTTACCATGTCCGCCCAGATCTGGTAAACATCCAGGCTGTGGGCATAATTCATCATATCGGGGGTGTAACCGCCAGCCGGGCGCATATTGACTTCCAGAGCCACGTAGTCACCTTTCTTTCCAAGGCCTTTGTGCGCTTTGCTGAGCTTGAAAAATTCCAGGTGTACGAACCGGTTGGCAGCGTGAAAAGACTTCACCGTCTGCCGTCCCAGCTTCCGGAGCTTTTCCGGTACATCCTTGCAGACATAATATGCAAGATCCAGATCCTTATTGACGATGTCGGCAATCGACGGAGGCCAAGCCGTCATCGACTCGAACAAAGGCTCGCAGTTTGCATCAATGATCGCATCGTAAGAAACAATATCGCCCGTAATAAACTGCTCGCAGACGTACTCCCCGTGCCGGGTTTCATAAAATGCCTTCAGCTCTTCGTCATTTTCGATCTTGTAGGTATCGGCTGCTCCGACGCCGTTTTCCGGTTTGGCGATCACCGGATACCCCACCAGTTCAATAAATGCCTGCAGGTCTTCAAAAGATCCGACCCTGTGGCATCTGGCCGTGGGAACGCCGCCTTCCTCATACTTGATCTTCATGTCTGCCTTGCTCTTAAAGAAGCGGATCTGGTCTTCCTGAATGCCGGTGGTCACGTGGAAATCCGTACGCAGCCGGGCGTCCGTTTCCAACCAGTATTCATTGTTGGATTCGATCCAGTCGATCCGGCCGTATTTGAAGGCATAAAATGCCACCGCCCGGTACATCTCATCATAGTTTTCCATATTCGGCAGATAATAGTACTCTGTCAGGGAGTTTTTCAGTACGTCCTCCAACCCATCATAGGGAGTGTCCCCGATTCCCAATACGTTGACGCCATTTTGTTTCAGTCTGTCGCAAAAATTCCAGTAAGTCCGCGGAAACTGCGGAGAAATAAATATAAAATTCATGTTCTTCCTGCCTCTCAACTGTTTTGTTCTGCTTTGCATTGTATTGTAGATGAATTCTAATCTGAATACAATGCAGTCCTTCAGTAATCCGAATGATTGTTTCAATCCTTAGGAGATATGATATAATTTCAAATATCATTAAAGGAAACTGCCGTCACCGGCGTCAATGAGCAGGGAGGACGAGATATGGTCACGCTGAAAAACGAATACCTGGAAGCAACGATTGAAGAACGTGGGGCGCAGCTGTGCACACTGAAAGACCTGAAGCGCGGCCGGGATCTGCTCTGGGAAGGAGATCCTGCATTCTGGGGTTATCATGCACCGGTGCTGTTTCCATTTGTAGGAATCATGAACCGGAAAGAATTCCGCTATAAAGGCACAGCATATCCCATGAAGCAGCACGGCTTTGCAAGGGAAATGCCCTTCCGTGTGGAACAGCAATCGGAAACCTCTGTGACCCATGTTCTGGAATCCGATGCAAAGACCAGGGAAAACTATCCTTTTAAATTCCGGCTCGCGATCACCCAGACTCTGGTGAAAAACCGGCTGGTCATCAGCTGGCGTGTGGAAAATCCGGCAGCGAAGGAAACGCTTTATTTTTCGATCGGCGCGCATCCGGCCTTCCGCGTGCCGGCAGTCGAAACAGACCGAAAAAATGACTGTTATGTATACTTCCCCGGACATTCCTCTCTGTCTTATATCCTGGTGGATCTGAAAGAAGTTGCCGCCGACCCGTCGAAGGTCTATACGATGGATCTGGATAACGGGTATCTGAAACTCGAAGATCATCTGTTCGATATCGATACGTTTATTTTTGAGGACAGCCAGATCCGGGAGGTCTCCCTCTGCGGATCTGACAAAAAACCTTATATTACTATATATTGCGAGGGATTCCCCTATTTTGGGCTGTGGACAAAATCAGATGCGGCGCCTTTCGTCTGCCTGGAGCCCTGGTACGGACGGATCGATGACAAAGGCTTCTGTGGGGAACTGCCGGAGAAAACCGGTATCCTGGCACTCAAAGCCGGGGATGTATTCCGGGTAAGCTATGAAATTGAGATTCCCTGAAACACTTTGCGCGATCAAATCTTAATTTAACATCTGCCTTGACTTCATTTTTGTATTACACTAAAATTTAACCAATCACAAAAATCTTCGGTTTTCCGAAGATTTTTCTTCCCGGCGCATATAGCGCTACGTAACCTGATTTCCTGTTTTTCACAATTATGTTCAAAATTGCGAGTTGTGTTACCTTTTATCATCTTGCAATCGAATCGACATCTTTAAATTGCCCAACCATTGCTTGGCTTATTTGGCTATTTCGCACAATTTTGGGGACAAGTGGGCTTTATATGACCCTACTACATGATGTTGATTCAGGTATTATCATTTTTTTCGAAGAAAAAAGGTAACACAACTGCAAATTCTGTTCAGTTTATAACTATGGCAACCATCATTACTTACCCCTCCGCATTAGAATACTGGCTGTCAGAAACCGGGATTCCCTATTATTTTCATTTTGACAGATATTCTTCCGGAATAAACAACAAAGAAGTCCTGTATTCGACCTCTTCCAGAAAAGAAATCGTCCGTTCCATTGGCTGGCTGAGTTTTTCTTCGCCTGTTCATGTTGCTGTTTCCAGTCCCATAAAAAGAACCTCTTCGCAGAATGTGATCTTTCATAAGCTGCCAAATCAGCTTCCGGAACATAGTTTTTGTAAGATTACCAATGAACTGTATATTGCGAGTCCCGAGTATTGTTTTCTTCAAGCTGCCGTTTCCCTTTCAATTCCGGAACTGATCCTACTGGCAAATGAACTCTGTGGAATCTATATAAAAGATGATCTGGCGGAATATGGACAAAGAAGTCGAGACCCGGTGACCACTACAGATTTAATCCGGAAATATCTCTATAAAGCGAAAAACCGCCGGGGCCTTCGAAAAGCCCGGGCGGCAATCCAATTTGCACTGGACAGATCCAATTCCCCCATGGAATCCCGGTTGGCCGTGCTCGCTGCTTTGCCCCTGTCACGAGGTGGGTACGGCTTGATCAAGCCGGAATTAAATCTCGAGGTCAAACTGCCTAAAGACGCAGCAGAATATATGAAATGCTCCAGTCTTTTCTGTGACATGGTATGGAAAAAGCAAAAAGTGATTCTGGAATATGACAGTCTACTGGCACATCTGAGCGTTCAGCAGCATTTCCGGGACAAGAAAAGAGCAACCGCATTGACCCTTGCCGGATATAAAGTAATTAATGTAACAGCGGAACAGCTCCGTAATTTTGGATCTGTTGAACAGCTGTTTCTGGATCTCCGGTCAATGTTGAATATGAGAACATACAAAAACCGGACGGATGCATATCTTGATCTTCGGTGGAAAGTTGTTCATGAGATCCTGCTGCAAAAGCCCTGTTAAATCGACTTTCATTCCAATGGCACGTTCCAGTATTCCACATTGGCGGTATCCACCCGTTCGAAGGGGATCTCACCGCCGTACTCTTCTGCCACGATCTCATCGGGCAGATCGCCCCAGGCGTAAGCTTCTCCCCAGGGCTGCAGGATCACTTCCGCCACTTCCTCCGGGTCGATGATCTGGTTAAATCCAGCTTCGGCAAATGCCCTCTTCGGATGCATGCGCACCTCTTCATCCGCAGCTGCCGCCTCCGGATCCTCGTACAGGAAGGAACCTGGCCCACGGTCTAACGCCGGATAGCCGCTTTCCAGATTAGAGGAAATGTTGATCTCGCTGCCGTCTTTCAGGCGTATCCCGTAAATGACCGGGACATTGCTGTCCCATCTTCCCATCTCCACTTCCCCGTTCACCTGATAAAAAACCTGCAGGGAAAGAGGCGAAAGCTTGATCTGCTCAACGGTATAAACCGAATCAGATAAGGGATACTCTGTCTCCATAGTAATGTCGGAATCTTCAGCCGGCAGAGAGATATCAAAGGACCAGGTCCCCTGTGCCGGGACCTCTCCCGCCTCCGCCTTACCGCCGGACAGCGCCAGATCTCTCAGCTCCACATACAGTTGCCTTCCCAGCAAAGCAGCAGATCCATCATTCATGCCATGAACGTGCATGATATATTCAAATCCTTCCATTCCATTCTCATCGGTGATCCTGCTCTCATAAAATCTGCCGTCAGCGCCGAAAACAGATCCCTCATCCAACTCCACATAGAAGTGATCAAACAGCAGCTCCTTTCCGGATGCAACATTGCTGTCCAGCCCGCTAACCAGGAAGGTGACCATTGCTGAACGACTGTCCGCCACCAGTTCCATGGGCCGGATCGTGATCCCGTCATTCGTGACCGCATCCGCCGGATCAAAATACTGTATATTGCCCTGTTCTTCCAGTGTCTGCAGCTGCCCTTCCTCTGCTTCCAGAACTTCCCTCATGCCGTCGCTCCAGAAACGGTTGATGGCCGCAAACACAATGCCTCCGCCCAGCATCACGACGGCTGCCGCTGCTGCCGCGATACCCGACCAGCGCTTAAAGATCCTCTTCTTCGTTTCTCTTGTCATCTCGCTTTCCTCCATGCTGCCATATGCAGCTTCCTTTCTGACAGAGGCAAGCGCAGAGTCTGCTTTTTCCCGAACGATCCGCGGGATCTCCACGTCGCACAGAAAGATATTTTCATTTATGGTCTTATCGGTCCGCATCATAATACTCCTTCAGTTTCTGGCGTCCTCTTTTCAGCCGGACCCGCACCGCACCGGGCGAGATCCCGAGGATTTCCGCGATCTCCCTGCTGCTGTATCCCATGCCGTAATACAAGGTCATGACGATGCTGTAGGTCTCCCCCAAAGAAGCGATCGCTTCCTTCAGCTCCGGATTGCAGGGATCTTCGCTGGAAAGTTCTTCGATCTCCTCGAGTCCGGTGAGCCCCGCATAGTGCTTTCGGATGTCGTAGCATTTGTTGATCAGGATCCGGATCAGCCAGGTCCGGAAATATTCCGGTTTCTTTAGTGTTCCCAGCTTCTCCCAGCAGGTCAGGATGGTATCCTGGATCGCGTCCGCGGCATTTTCATCATGCCTCAGGATCGCGGCGGCTGCCCGGTACATATCTTTCATATGCATCCCGATCAGCTCTGTAAATGCATCCGGGTCACGGCTTTTCGCCCGCTCTATCAGTTGTCTGGTTTTCAAATCCTGCATAGAATTTCCTCGTGCGCACGAAGGGTGTACGATTTCATAAAAGCGTCCTTTCATTCATCTTACACTTATTAGACGGAAAAAACCTGCGAAAAGTTACTGGGATTTTCCGGTTTTCGCAACGCCGATTGCCGAGCTGCAGAAAAAAGATTATACTTTTTTAAAATTTTTTGTAACGAATCGGATCTGAGTCCGTCTAATCGATGAGTCCGAAAAAAGGAACCAAATCATTTCAGGAAAGGAGGATGGTCTGTGGATAAGGTCACCGGCGAGAAACTCTACAACACCTATTATATGCAGGTGTTTTCTTTCGTGATGTCTCTTGCCGGAAACAAAGATCTTGCCGAAGAGATCACGCAGGAAACATTTTACCGGGCACTCACAGCGGACCGCGCGGCGTATCGGGGAGAGTCCGGGGAAATGACATGGCTGTGCGCCATTGCCAAAAACCTGCTGATCGACGAAACAAGGAAGAATGCGAAAAAGCAGGAATTCCCGCCGGACCTGGATTCCGGGATCAACCTGGAAACCGCTGTATCCGACAGGGAAATGTCCTTCCTGATCCACAAGACCCTTCACTCCATGGAAGAGCCCTACCGGGAAGTATTTGAACTGAGAGTGTTCGGCGAATTGTCGTTCCTCCAGATCAGCCAGATCTTCGGGAAGACAGAGTCCTGGGCCAGGGTTACCTATCATCGGGCTCGACTGAAAATACAGGAAAGGTTAGGTGAACATAATGAATAAAACTTGTGACATCGTTCAGGACCTGCTGCCGCTTTACCTTGACGGGATCTGCAGCGATGCCAGCAGGCAGATGGTCACGGAACACTTAAAGAGCTGCCCCTCCTGTTCCCGCATGTGGCAGCAGCTGCATAACAGCGAAATTGAAACACAGCTCCGGGCCGAAACGGCCGGAGTGGTACGAAGACAGGCCGCCTTTTTCAAGCGAAGATCCGCCTTCGCCGGCGCGATCGTGGCGGGCATCCTGATGATCCCTGTCCTGATCTGCCTGATCGTAAACCTGGCGCAGGGCACCGGTATGGGCTGGTTTTTCGTGGTCCTGGTATCGCTTCTTATGGCGGCGTCCCTGATCATCACGCCGCTTATGATGCCATCGCACAAATGCCTGTGGACCCTGGGCCTGTCCAGTGCTGCCCTGATGCTTCTTTTGGGAGTCTGCTGTTTATATACGGGCGGAAACTGGTTCTTTGTGGCGGCGTCAGCTTCTTTGTTCGGGCTGTCCGTGGTATTCCTGCCCTTCGTCGCTCGAAGCCGCCCGTTCCGGGATCACCTGCGCAATAAAAAGGGCCTTTTGTGCATGGCCGTTGATACCGCCCTGTACCTGGTGATGATGATCTGCATCGGGCTGTTTGTCAGAACGCCCGGCTATCCCCGGCTGGCGCTTACGATCTCGCTGTGCGTGGTGATCCCCGCCTGGATCGTCTTTGCGATCCTTCGGTATCTGCCCCTTAGAAGGCTTGCAAGAGCCGGGATCTGCTGCATGTTCCTGGGATTCGCACTGTTTATCTCAGACACGATCGCAGATATGGCGGCGGGCCGCACCGCGGTATGGCCCGGATTATCCCTGTTTCACTGGAGTTACACGACCCTGGAAGATAATATCCGATGGCTGGTCCTTTTTGCCGGACTGCTCTGCGGGATCGTTCTGATCATAATAAGTATTTTGAGAGGTAAGAAAAAATGAAAAGAATAATCGCTTTGATCGTTACAGGATTACTTGTATTGGTATTATTGACCGGACTGAGTGCAGTTCCCGCCTCCGCCCGGGGCACAGATGACTGGTCTGTGGGCGATGCGCGCATCGCGGAAGAAGTCACCAGCCTTGTGATCGAATCTCCGGATATCGATGTATTTCTGAAAACAGGATCCGGGCAGGAAATCCTGATCACCGAATCGTCCGGCGCAGAGCTGTCCGACGACCAGAAGGTCCGCTGGCAGCTGGACGGTACAACGTTGCGGATCAAATACGGAGATTCCATCATCCAGGGGATCTTCGGATTTCTCCTCGGAAATAACAACCGCTCCCTCACCGTTACCCTGCCGGAGGATCTGGTGCTCGAGTCCCTAAACGTTTCGGTTGCTTCAGCCAATGTGACGACCGACACGCTGTGTGCCGCCAGCGCGGACTTCTCCGCCTCCTCCGGCGATATGAAACTTTTGCTGAACGGTGAAATAGAAAATGCAGCCTTCTCCAGCTCTTCCGGCAATATCACTGCCAGTCTGGAAACCGCAGAAGCCGTCCGGGCCGATGCGTCCTCCGGCGACCTTTTTGTGACACTGAAGACTGCCGGACAGTTTGCTGCAGGTACCTCCTCCGGAGAGATCACGCTCAAGGCCGATGAGATCACGGATCTTTCCATAAAATCCGCCAGCGGCGAGGTCTATGCCGGCTTGGCAAAGGCTCCGGAAGACGCTTCCATTTCCACGGCCAGCGGCGATGTCACCGCTGCGCTGCCCGAAGATGCAGACCTGACAATTACTGTGAATACCGCCAGCGGGGATTTTACCTCCCAACTCCCTGTGGTGATGGATGGCAAAACATATGCTTTAGGAAACGGGTCCGGACAGATGTCGATCTCCACAGCTTCCGGCGACATCAGCATCCGGAAAGCGGACTAATCCTGATGTAATGTGTTCTCTTTTTCGCTTTTCTCCCGATTTAAGAACACCCCCTGTTCTCAAATCGGGATTTTTCATATATGAGAACACAATGTGTTCTTGCACAGCCGTTTTTCATTTTTTAAGAACAGGTCAAGTGTTCTTTATTTTTAGATTTGCCTTATAAAAGAATATAAAATATTCTCATATGAGCATATCCGAGGATTAAAGAATACCTCGGCAGTTCTTAAATATTAAGAATGTTGAAATAAAGAACACTTTGTATTCTCATATACAAAAAAGACTGAAAAAAGAACACCCTGTATTCTCTTTTTGCAATAAGACTAGATTTAAGAACACCTTGTCACAGCCGGCAGCTGCCCGGTGTTCTTATAGCTTATTCCGTGAAGCTCTGCCGTCTGTCTGCTCATCGATACAGATCCTGTCCCCGCTTTTGATCGTGCCTTCCCTGAGGACGATCGCGAAAACCCCTTCCCTGGGCATCACACAATCCCCGACCTGCTGTCTGATCGCGCAGTCCTGATGGCATTCCTTGCCAATCTGCGTGATCTCCAGCAGGCTGTTTCCGACAGAGAGCTTCGTTCCGACGGGAAGCGTCGACAGCTCGATCCCTTCCGTGAGGATATTTTCCGCAAAGGCCCCTATGGGAATATCCGGAAACCGCGCTTTCATTTTATCCACGCTTTCCGATGCCAGAAGACTGATCTGCCGGTGCCAGTTTCCTGCATGGGCGTCACCGGGAATCCCCAGATTGCATTTCACTTCGATGCTTTCCACCGGATGCTTTACGGTCCCTTTTTTCTCACTGATACAAACTGCTACGACAGATGCCATCTTTTTCTTCCCCCTGTTTCATTCTGAATGATGATGAAACTATACGCCTATCCACCTATTTATACAATAGGCAGATAGGCGCGATCAAATACAAAAGCATAAAAAAGCCCGGCAAAGCCGGGCCTGAAATTGATAATCCTTGTTTCTGCAGAAGATCTACTCTCCGTCATCCACCGTCATGTTATATTCCATAACGGTCTCTTCCCCTTCATAATCGGCGTTCAGATGCTGGTACATCTCTTCCAGCTCCTCTTCCGAAACCGCCACGAAGGGGCTGTCTGCTGTCTGCACGGAATATCCGCCGTCCGCATCCTTTTCGATCCGGACCCATTTGGTTTTGCCGTCTACTTCGATGCTGGTCTCGCAGACATTGAACAGATCTGTGATATCGATCGCCGCTTCACCGCCATAGAGCCAACAGCTTCCGTCTTCCTTCATTTCCACATCGATGGATTCATTCTGCAGGTACTCGATGTATTCCTCCATGGAGATGGGGCGCATTTCCCCATTTTCGTCTTCAGACATTCCGCCGCCGCCGAACTCATGGATGCCTTCTTCATCTTCATAGGTGACAGTGAAGCTGCCGTCCTCTGCCGATTCCACCGTGGCTTCCACCTGGTTTCCGTGCAGCCACAGCTGCACTGTCTCCTGGATCCCGCCTACATTGGCCGCGTAACACACGCCGCCTGACAGGATGACAGCTCCTGCAACGGACCCAACGATCGTTAACACTTTTCCTCTGATATATGCCTGTTTGTTCATTTCCAAATCCTCCATGGTGATCTCGCGGAAGGGCCGGACATGGCGGAAAGCTTTCTTATATTCCTCATGATTCGTCATCGTTCCATCCCTCCTCTAAATGATTCCTTCAGCAAAGCTCTGCCGCGGCTTAACTGGCTCTTGACCGTATTTTCCGTTCTCCTGAGGATCTTACCGATCTCCCGGATACTGTAGTCCTCGTAATAATACAGATGCAGGACGACCCGGTATTTCTCAGGAAGCTCCATGACGGCCTCAAACAGTCCCGATTCCTGTTCTGTCTCAAAGGAAATGCTTTCCATATAGTCTTCCAGGGAAACCTTATGCTTCTTCCAGAACGACATCCGCATGTTTTTGGCTTTATTGATGGCTACCCTGAGGAGCCAGGCACGGATATGTTCCTCCGATTCAAATTCCTTCCCGGATGTATGATATGCCAGCAACGCCTCCTGTACCGCATCCTCCGCGTCCTGAGGATCTTTACAGACACTCAGGGCGGCGGCAAACATATTCTGCTGGTACCTTTCGACCAGAACCTCTGTCTGCATTCTCATGAATCATGTTTCTCTTTTCGTTTACTTTCAGGATCCTTCATCAATGATACAATTGAGCAGAGGAAAAAGTTGCATGAAATGATATTTTTGTATTTTATTTTTCTGTGATCAGTCCGCGCCGGTAAGCTTTCAGGAGTGCCTCCAGATCCTCGATCCGCGCCTGTATCGCCTTGCCCGTATCGGTATCCGCCACTTTCTTTCTGACACTGAGCTTGTGTTTCATCACGATCTCCGAACTGATGCTGATCTCGTCCAGGACCGCTTTTTCCATAGTCTCAAAGGGCGGATGCGCCGCAAGGACCAGTCCGTAGGAATTATAGATCAGCGTGTATCCGGCGTTTCCGGTTTTCTCCTGATAAGCCTTGGAAAAGCCGCCGTCGATCACAAGAAGCTTGCCGCCGCATTTGATGGGGGATTCGCCCTTCTTTACGATCACCGGAACATGTCCGTTGATGATGTGGGGTTCTCCTTCTTCCAGCCCGAATTCCCGGAAGATCGAATCCACGATCTCTTCCTGTTCATAAAGCTTGTAGTAGGGATTTTTCGGCTCCTTATGGGTCGTTTTATCCGCGATAAAATACCGTTCAAAGGTGGTCATCTTATCTTTCCCGAAAACAGGGGAATTCTTGCCCTGCCAGATGTACCAGAGAAGATCCACGCCCTTTTCTTTCTCTTCCGGATCGTCGCTGTAAAACCCTTTCCGGGCATAAAGCTCCAGGATGTCATACAGGGCTCTTCCGCTGTACTTTTCTCCGTAGATCTCAACCTCCCGGAAGCTTCCGTCTTCATTTAACGGGACGCAGCCGTGATACAGGAGATTGCCGTTATAGATCTTATAGAGACTTCCTTTGCGGAACAGGAAACCGATATGTTTCTGCAGCCGTTCGCTGTGCAGGAAACTCTCCCGCAGATGATCGATCAGCTCCTGCTCCTGCGGTGTCAGCGCATAAGGATCCTTCGGATCCACCGTCGGAAGGTCCATGTCACGCATTTCATAATCAACCCCGTCGATCCGGATCGTTCCTTTATCAAAATCGATCTTGTCCAGTAGTGCCCGGTCCTCCATCTCCCATTCGGGATGCTTTCTTACCATCTGCCCTTCCAGTTTAAACTGGATCATCGCAATGGCTTTCTGCATTCTGGCGTCAATGCCGGCATCTTTCTTGTCATACAGATTATCGTTATCCGTCACCTTAAAGATCACATCACAGGGATTCTTATACGTTTCCATGGCAAAACGCATCAGCGGGATCAGGTTGATCCCATAGGCTTCCTCCAGGATGGCCAGGTTGGCATACCGGGCGGAGATGCGAAGCATATTGCAGATGCACAGCGCAGAACCGGCGGCAGCTCCCATCCAGAGGATATCATGATTTCCCCACTGGATATCCACGGAATGATACGCCATCAGGTCATCCATGATTTTGTGGGGATACGGCCCCCTGTCATAGATATCTCCGATCACATGAAGATGCTCGATGATAAATCGGCGGATCAGATGGCACAGGGCAATGATCAGGTCGTTGGCGCAGCCGGTCTCGATCACGGCATCCACGATCTCATTATAATAATCCGCCTGGTTTTCGATCTCCGGATGCCCGCTCATCAGCTCCTCGATAATATAGGAAAACTCATTCGGAAGGGCTTTTCTGACTTTGGATCTGGTATATTTGGAAGATGCGGCTTTGCAGATCCTGGTCAGGCGGAGAATGGTGACTTTCCACCAGTCTTCCAACGTACCCTCTTCCCGGACCCTTTTCTCTATCTGGGGAACCTTGATCTCCGGGTAATAGATCAGCATGGCAAGGCCCCGTTTTTCCGGGATCCCTACCGTGGCGCCGAATTCCTCCTCGATCTTGCGCTGCACGGCGCCGGATCCGTTGCACATGATATTCCGGAACTGCTCGTACTCTCCGTGCAGATCTGTAATAAAATGCTCCGTTCCCTTCGGCAGGTTCAGGATCGCTTTGAGATTTACGATCTCCGTCACGGTCTGCGCGATGTTCGGATATTGAACAGCCAATAATTTCAGATATTTCAGATTCTCCTGGCTCATAGTATTTCCTTTCTTGCTCTATCAATCACAGCCTTGTTTTGTTAGTGTATCACAATCAAGGCCCTTGTGTCATGAAAAATGCCGCAGTTCCCACTGCTTCTTGCATCCGCGCAGAGAAAGATATAAAGTAAGAAAGAAGCACCGGAGAAAGACGGGCAGGAAAGGAGACAGTATGCGACTAATTGCGGCGATCCAGCTTTTTGATGAAATGAAAAAGGCTGTTACAGGAACGCTTCACACGATGAAGCAGGCAGGCATTAAGGGAAACTATGTTCCGATCCAGAACCTTCTGATCCCTCTGGCGGTCCTGGGAGAGACGAAAGATCCGGATGCGATAAAGAAGGCTCTGGCCGGCCTTTCTGTAAAGCCGTTCAAACTGTCCTTTTCCGACATGGGCGTTTCAGATGGGCATCTCCAGGTCGGAATGAAAGGGAATCAGGGCCTGTCTGTGGCGGTCAAATCCATACGGGATGCCCTGGATGCGGCCGGGATCGATCACAACAGGGAAAAGTTTTCGCCTCAGGTTACAATCATCCGGAAAGTATCCGGCAACTGGAAACAGGTGCCTGCGCCAAAGGGGGAAATGATGGTGAAAAAGATCTCGCTGATGAAGGCAGCTTCGAAAGACGGAAAGCCCGTCTATACAGAAGAGTTTTCCTTCTGATCTGGTGTTCGTTTAGGGCTCGTGCAACGAATTGGGAGGTATGCGCGATCTTCAGGATCTATTATGTAACAAATGAAGGGGTATGCACGATTTTTCGACCGATTTTCGGCTAAAAATCACGCATACCCCTTTATTCGTTGCAGGTACCTGACGAACAATCACGCATACCTGTCAATTCATTGCATCATTCCGTTCAGGCAAACAGTTTGCTGCTGTATTCTTTGCATTCTTCGGTGATCCAGTTGCGGCGCTTCTGGATGTCCGGGCGGGCCGGGTCTCCGAGGACGATGGGGAACAGCATGAAATGGCCGTTTCCTGCATAGTCATCCAATGCCTTTCTGGTGGCCGCGCGAACTTCGTCTTCCGTGCAGTTATCGGCATTGTGAGGGCCTGTGGAATCCCATCCGCCGTGGATCAGCAGACGATCCCCATACTTCTCTTCGATCCCGTTCAGATCGTTCATGATCTGCCCGGTCTGCCAGATGGTAGCCCCGGTCTCAATGATATCCGGGATAATGGTCTCCACCTTTCCGCAGACATGGTGCTCTAAGATCATGCCGCATTCCACGGCTGTTTTTCCAAGCATCATCTCGAAGGGATGGATCAGTTCATCATACATGGCTTTGGAGAAAAATGTTCCGCTGGTGGATGCCACGTCGTCGCCGTTAACATAGATATCCGGTTTGTAATACTTGGCGATCCGCTTGATCGTCTCGCATTTGAATCTGGTGTGGGCTTCAAAGAATTCCGCTACTGCCTCGGGTTCTTCCAGCATGGCGATCAGGGCTTCCGTGGTTCCCATCAGGGACTGCAGCCGGTTGAAGTTTCCTTCCATACCGAAACATGCCACCACCTTCTCTTCGCGGTTGACCCGTGCCAGATCACGCTCTGCGCCGCCTTCCCAGTCCATGGCGTCCAGGTCCGGAAACTCAATATATTTCTTCCATTCTGTGATATCCTCGATCAGCTGAAAATGCGGATCGGGGATCGGCTGCCAGCCGGTATCCTCCGTGCACAGCCATTTCACGCCGAACATATCGGTGCCGCCTTTCATATACTCACCGGTATTGTTCAGCAGACTGCATCCCATCGGAGCATATGCTTCAAAGAAATTCGGCGTCCAGGCCGGTTTCTGGTGATTGTAAACCAGGAAAAAGTTTTCTCTTTCTGTGATCTCTCTCATAATTCCCCCACTTTCCTGCTGATGCCCCGCATCATACCTTCAATCGTTTTGTTATGTATAGTATAGGAAAAAATGTGCGAACGGAAAATAACCATTCAACGAACATGCATTGACAAAACAACGATAATCTGATATTTCATCATTGTTATGTCCGATATATAAGATACAGGAGATATGCGCTATGTTCCTTCGATTTTCCATAGAACACCTGCCCGCCGGAGGAGAACTGGCACCGTCAGAAGAATTCCGTTATTTTCTGATCCTGGAAGGAAGCGGAAGCTGCTCTTCCCGGCATCAGCATTTTTCGCTGCAGCTCCATGATGTGCTGGCACTGCCTCAGAATGCGCCGTTATCAGTGACTGTCGATGAGCCTTTGTTATGCGGGTGTATCCGGGTCTTTGACATGCAGACGCCAAGGACAAACCTTTATCATCTTCCTGGAGAACATACCGGGCTTCTTCGGCAGCTGTTTTATCTGGCCCTGGACGTCCAGAGCATTGACCGACCCTATTTCGATACTGTCCGAAGCTCTATGCACCAGCTGATCTTTTCCACTCTGATCGCTGCCGAACTGGCCTCCGACCAGCTGAATCCTGTCGTGATAAGCGTGGTCACAAAGATCAATGAACATTTTACCGATCCTGATTTTGACCTGTCCCAGGTGATCGGACAGACAGGTTATACCGTCAATCATTTCCGCAAACTGTTCCGGGACGAAGTGGGGCTGCCGCCGCTGGAATATATGAACAACCGAAGGCTGGACTACGCGAAGGAACTGTTCCGCCAGTGGAAGGACCGCCTGTCCGTCGCCGAGGTGGCGCATACCTGCGGTTTCCGGGATGAGTATTATTTTTCCCGTTATTTTAAAAAACACGAAGGAAAGACACCGGGGCAGTATATCGCCGATCTGACCGGCAATTGACAGAAGCGCCGTCTTATCTTAAGATGAATTCACCATGTGAAAAGAGGAAGTGCCATGAAATCATATCGGGAACGATTTATAAAAAACCACCGCAAGGAAATGCAGGCTGCCGGAAACAAAAAGGGGTACCGCAATGTCCTTGTCTATACCGGGGATTACTATACCTGGGAGCCGGAGAAGGGATCCATCTCATCGGTCAGACGTCTGTTTTTGATCCTGGAGATCCTGACCGTGATCCTGTTTGTCCTGTCCACGGTATTTGGATCAATTGTCACTTACTCCTCCCTGGCCATGAGCGGCGCACTGATCTCTTTCGTGACGTGGGCATTTGAAGCATTTGCCATTTTCAGTCTGTGCTTTCGCAGGCTCCCTCTCCAGGAAGACGATTACAGCAATGTGAACCGGTTTTTCCGGATCACCACCATCGTACGATGCGTCTGTCTTTTATTTACCACCATTACTGGTATCATATACATGGCGGAAAAAGGCTTTGATGCCAAAGGGATCCTGTCCGTCATCGGTTATTTCCTGACCGCTGTCATTGCTTTCGTACTGTTCCTGATGTACATGAAACTTTCGAAAACCAAAAAGATCATTCCGGGAGAAAATACAAAAGCTGCCGCAAAGGACCGATAACCGGTTCCATTGCGGCAGCTTTATATGGAAGGAATATAACTGCTTACTCTTCGATGGCTCTTCTCAGCGCCTCCTGGTGACGGCGGCACTGCTCGATGCTGTCAACGCCTACATCTCTTAAATGTTCTCCGCCTTCATATTCGGAGCTCAGGAAGCCGGTATAGCCGGCTTTTTTGTATGCAGCAACCACTTCCGGGATCGCCACTGCCGTTTCCACATAGTCCTCATGCACATTGTAGAACTTGGCGTGGGTATGGAAGATGTAATCGATGTTGTCGATCAGATCCTGGGGATCGGACCAGGAATAGTTAAAGGATGTTCCTGCATACATCATGTCTGCCGGACCGCCGCCTGCCTTTTCCACGGCTTCCATCATTTCCTTCATGCCGTTAGCCATACGGTATTCCATGTTGGCCTTGCCCAGATCCAGGTCGTATTTGATCTTCACGAAGCCTTTTGCCATTCTCTGTGCATAGGCGTCATCCACGATCTTCAAGCATTCTTCGGAAGCGCCCTGTCTTCTGGCTTTGTCACGGAGCACATCCGGAATGTTCTTGCAGAAGATTCCCATATCCGGGATGAAGCCGAAATACTTGGTCCCGGTCCGGTTGATCATTTCCATATAGCCGTCTGCCCAGCCGGAATTGAGAGAGAACGGAGCATGGACTTCCAGACCGATCTTCACATTGACTTTCTCCGCATATTCAAGGCTTCCCTCGATGACATCCATCGGAGTGGAAACCAGCGTACGGATGACCGGGAATCCCAGAAGTCCTGCCAGACGCAGATCTCTTTTCATCATGTTGATCTGCTCGCCGAGGGATAAAGTCCGGTTGCTGTAGATACGATTCTCCAGGAAGGCATCATAGCAGGAAGGAGTCAGGCCATACTTGTCCAGCATGGAAAACCAGTGTGCACGGAATTCCTCGTCTTCGATGGGATTCGGGAAATGCTTGATCATCTGCTCTGCCAGCAGCTCCACGCCGGTGGCTCCGGTCTTCGCTGTCTCACGAAGGCATCCTTCCAGATCCAGTTTTCCATCATAATATTCATCCTGATAGCTGTACAGGGAAATACTTCTTTTGATATCGCTTGCCATGTTTTTTCCTCCTATCCGTTATGCAATCACGAAGTCTGTTTCACAAACCGCTTCAATTGGGAAAGGCATGTAAGACGGAACGATCAGCTGAACCGCTTTGATATGATGAGAACCTTTTGCAAGCCCGCCCTCTTTCTTTACATTGACTGTTGCATACTCGCCGAATTCCCAGCGGTAGTCGGGATCCACAACCGTCAGCATCTGGTCCAGAGTAAAGGTTTCCCCGTTGACCGTCATGGAAATATCCTCCCTTGCCGCATCCTCTCCATCGACATTCACGCTGATATTGTGCACGATCGACAGGGTGATCCCACGGTAATACTGTGCCTTGAACTGGAACTGGTATCCAGTTACCTTGTCCCCTTCCACAATGTTTTTAAATCCATCCGGATTAAAAATCTGTCTCGCTGCCATCATTTCCTCCTTTATATACATTGTTTGCATAGCATCTCCATTTATAGGATAACACAGATCTACAAAAGGCTCCTGCAGAAAATGATACCTGTTTTTTGTTGTTTCCTGCTCTTTTTTCCGGCGCCGGAATGCGCAATGTCAAAATCCGGTATCGATTCTTTACGCATGGTACCTTCAGAGCCTGCCTGGAGCTTATTGGACGGTATACGCCGCGAAAAAACATCTTTTTTTATAAAATACCGTCCACAGGTGAATCGGACCGTGGACGGTATTTTCATAAATGCATCTTATTCTCCATGCGGTTACCGTCCAGAGTTGGAGAAAGCAGTGGATGGTAAATATTGAAACTTTCCTTTCTGACGTGAATCATACCGTCCAAAAAGCCCGGCTTATGATTGAAAGCGCCTTTCCGCGGAAGGTTAAAACCTGATCCGGAGCTCTTCCATCAGACAATTCTCAGAACTGCTGCCTGCATAGATCCGGAACAGTCCGTCTTCCAGCCGGTACATGCCTTCGTTGTCATAAAAGCCCAGTTCCGATTTCGGTAATACGAAAGCAACCTCCGTATGCTCTCCCGGTTCCAGTCCTACTTTCCGGAATCGCTTCAATTCCTTTACCGGCCGCACAAGGGAAGCTGCCACATCCTGTACATACAGCTGCACCGTCTCCCGGCCTGCCCGGTCGCCGGTATTGGAAACACAGACTTTGATATGAAGATCTTCGGCTGTCTCTGTGACCGCCAGATCGGTATATGCATACGTCGTATAACTAAGCCCATATCCGAAGGGATACAAAACGCCCGGTGCCGTGTCCAGATACCGGGATGTAAATTTGCTGTTCGATCCCGGTCTTCCGGTGTTGGGATGATTATAATACACAGGACACTGTCCTGTCACCCTGGGGAAGGAGGAAGAAAGCTTTCCTTCCGGATTGACATTCCCGGACAATGCTGCCGCCACGGCATTTCCCATCTGGATGCCCAGATGCCAGGCTTCCACGATGGCTGGGATGTGATCCTGCTCCCATTGTAACGCCAAGGGCCTTCCGTTCATCAGCACCAGCACCACAGGTTTTCCGCTGTCAAGAAGCTGCTCTAAAAGTTTTCGCTGCTTTCCTGGCAGCGTAATATCGGAACGGGAAGAGGCTTCGCCGGACATGGCCACCGTCTCTCCTAAGACGGCAACGATCACATCGCCGTAAGACAACGCATTCCGGATCTCTTCTTCGTTCAGTTCCCCTTCCGGACCGCCGCAGGGGAAATATCCCAGCTCCGGAAATGTCTGTTTCATGCCCTCGAGGATGGTGACGCAGTCCTTCGGGCGCCAGTTCATGGCCCAGGCGCCGATGATCTCTTCTTTGTTGTCCGCCAGGGTTCCTACCAAAGAGACCTTTGCATCTTTTCGAAGGGGCAGAAGGTTTTCTTCATTTTTCAGAAGAACGATGGACTTTTCTGCCGCTTCCCTCGCCAGTGCGATATGCTCTTTCGGCAGCTCTTCATAACGGATCATCTGCTCTTCTGTCACATAGGGATGATCAAAAAGTCCCAGCCACATCTTCACACTGAGTATCCTGCGGACCGCGTCATCGATCACATCCATGGAAACCTGACCGGCTTTAACAGCTTCCTTCAGTTGATAACGGTAGATCTCCGTTCCCATATCCATATCAAGGCCCGCATTGGCTGCTGCCGCCCCTGCTTCCAGATCATCCGCTGCGATCCCATGAACGATGCATTCCCGGATGGCGTTGGCGTCACTGACCACAAATCCGGGGAGCCCTAACTGTTCTTTCAGGACCTGGCGCAGCAGGAACCGGTTTACCGTGCAGGGAACTCCGTTCAGATCATTGAACGCAGCCATAGCCGTCTGGGCTCCTTCTTCCACCGCCGCTTTGAAAGGCTTCAGATAGTGATTGTAAAAGATATGCATGGCCATCTGGACGGTGTTGTAATCCCGCCCGGATTCACACGCCCCGTATCCGATATAATGCTTCAGGCAGGACGCCACATAGTTTTCCGCGGATGGCTCCAGATCCTCCCGCAGGTTCATCTCAGCGTCAACGCCGGCGTCATGTCCTTTCTGCTGTCCTCTTACCTTAGCCCGGGCAAATTCCGAACCCAGATAAGGGTCTTCTCCTGGGCCTTCCGATACTCTGCCCCATCTTGCGTCCCGGGCCACGTCCACCATCGGCGCGAAATGCCAGGCGATGCCGGAGGCTCTGGACTCCTTCGCCGCCATACGGGCAGTCCGTTCCATCAACTCTACATCGAAACTGCCGGCTTCCGCAATGGCAATGGGATACACGGACCGGAAGCCGTGGATCACATCATAGCCGAAGATCAAGGGAATCCCAAGGCGGCTTTCCTCCACCGCGATCTTCTGCAGTTCATTGATCTTTTTCGGATCCTGGACCATCAAGGATCCCACGCCGCCTTCGCGGATCAGGTCCTCATGATAATCCTGCTCGGCACTGCTCATGATCTTTCCGAACTCTTCCTTGGTGATCCGGCCATCCGTCATCATCGCGATGAGTTCCTCGAAAGGCACATCAAAGCCTCCAACGATAGAAGGCGACTCCTGGTTCATCTGGCCGATCTTTTCCTCCAGCGTCATTTTTGACAGGAGTTCTTCCACCTTGTTTTTCTGTTCCAGTGTTAACCCTTGCATATATGATCCCCTTTCATAGGAATGATCAGAACTGATACATTTCCAACATCATGGCAGTTGGCATGTCCGGAAACTGCAGAGACATTTTCTCATCTCCGTTCAGGATCCTTCCCTGTTTCCATTCCCCTTTTTCGATCGTTCCTTCTGTGAGCCGCAGGATATCCGCGGTTTTCTTCACGCCCGGCTTGGGCATGAAGCGCAGGGTGCATCGGGTGCCCACAAGCAGGAATTTATCCGGTTCCAGTTCCATAATGAGTCCGGCGCCCAATGGCTTTGCTTCCATTCTCGGAGCATAGGCGATCGCAACATCATACTTCTCAAAATGAAGGACTGTTCCGTAGTCGTGTTCTCCATGACGGATAAACGCCTTCAGATGCGGCGTTCCCCTGTACTTCAGGTAAAGCGGCTCCAACTCTTCCATCATACCGTATACCCGGCTCAGGTAAGCACAGCTGTCGGTAATATTAAAAGCAGAAGGATCTATGTTCAGGGCAACCATGACCTCCATCGGCGGAGCCTGGATCTCGGAAGGATCAAGGCTCAGCTCTTCGATGCCGAAGGGCGAATAGCAGATGGCGTTCTTTCCGGCAAATGCATACAGCGCATAAGAAGCCGTTACCGCATCTTTCCGGATCTCGGGGATCACTAAAGGATTGTCGCCGGAAGCATATTCATCCATGACATCGGCGCAGTAGGGCACATAAATATCCGGTCCGAACGCGAACAAAGAAGGCGCTGCCGATCTCCAGATGTCCTGCACCTCGACCACCGGACCGCCGGATGGATAAGAGCCCGGATACCAGGGATACTGCCTGAGCCAGGCATTGGCATAGCAGGGAAGGGCGTACTCTTTCCGGCCGGAAGCTGCAATGGTTTCCACCGCACAGGCAAAATGCCAGGCCATAAACTTCTCCCCGGCTTCGTCTCCGAACACACTCTTCCAGTCTCCGCTGCGGCCGGTGAGCTCTTCGACGGCCGAAGGAATCTGTTCAGAAAATGCTTTCTGCGCCGCTTCGCAGTAGTCTCTGTCTGTTTCCAGA
>R26__coassemble_555_pt1 | contig 22732 bp, 20 predicted proteins | sample R26__metabat2_high_PE_046 | metagenome-assembled genome bin R26
TCATTTCGTTCGTCAGGCTGAAGGAATCCGGCTGCAGTTCAATCTCGTCCTGGGTTCTCCACTGGGCAAGCTTCAGTTCATTTTCATCCATCCGGATCTGCCGGTCTCCTTCCACGTCACAGAAAAAGCCGGCCAGCACATCCTGGGCAATGCCCCAGGGCTGAGATTTATAGTAACGGATATTGGTGACGGAAAGACCGGTCTCTTCCATGACCTCTCTTTTTACCGTCTCTTCCAGTGTCTCCCCGATCTCGGCAAAACCTGCCACCAGAGCGTAGTATTTAAAACCTCCCCTGTACTGTGTCACCAGCAGTCTGTCACGGTCTGTCACACCTACGATCACAGCCGGCTGAAGCCGGGGATAGATCCGGTGGCCGCAGGATGGGCAGATCATCGCCCGTTCCCGGGAATCCGGCACTGTCCGGGCGGAACAGCAGCCGCAGAACCTGCTCTGGCTGTACCACTGATTCAGATGATCCCCTGTAAAGGTGATCATGCCGTCCACATTATCGCAGAACAGTCTGAGATCCCGGACATTCTCGTAGGAAAAGCCATCGGCCGAAAAGGTTTTGCCGCTGATGTCCAGATAGTATTCGGTGTCATCCACGCAGAAAGCATAAACTGCATGCAAGCCCTCTTCAGGCAGCTCACTAAGGTGCGGATAAACCAAACCTTCCGGTCCCTTTTTCACCAGGATCTTTCCGCTGTCAAAGCAAAGGATACGGCTTTCCCCGGAAGGCGCCGCATCCGGTCTGAATTCATTATAAAACCGATGTGGATAGATGTCCTGTATCATTCTTCGTGTTCTCCGATCCAGTTTACTGCGATCCTTCCGATATCTATGTTCCGTTCCGAAAGAGGCTCTTTGATATGTCCGAGGGTAAGTCCAAGAAGCGTCTGGAAATCTTCAGGAAGACCCAGAAGATCTGTATGATCCAGTTCCGGGATCCGCCGCATGGAATCCAGGGCAAACCACATGAAGCAGCTGCCGAGTCCCAGGTCCTGGACTGCCAGATGCATGGACAGCGCCGCACTGGCGGCATTGCACCATTCGATTTGAGGCTCCAGATCCTGTTTCCTGTGGGAAATGAAGATCACGGCCGGCGCATCATAAAACGGATCATAGGCATTTTTCTGTTCCAGGATCTCCGCAGCATTGCTGACATTGTTGATGATCTTTGCCATTTCGCCTGTATTGCTGCGGCGGATCAGGGCGGCTTCCGCCAGCTTCCGGAGCACCTCATGGTCTGTGACCACCGTAAAATGCAGATCATGATAACGATTGCTTCCTACCGGAGCATATTCCCCGGCTTTCAGCACTGCTCTGATCTCGCTGTCTGTCAGCGGCTGGTCTGTATACTTCCTGGAGGAAGTCCGTTTCTTCAGCAGTTCCTGATACTCCATTCAAGCTCCTTCCTCAGACCTTTATAAGGCCGCTTTCTTTTATGATCCTTTCCGATCCGGCGATAATGGAACCTTTTACCGGACGGTCAAAGACCGGTTCTGTTCCTTCCATGGACAGGCAGACTCCGCCTGCCTCCCGCACGATCAGCGCGCCTGCCGCGTAATCCCAGACAGACAACATCGTTTCATAAAACAATCCTGCTCTTCCCGCTGCCACATAGCAAAGGTCCAACGCTGCGGAACCGCTTCTTCTGATATCCTGGCAGCGGCTGAATACGCTGCGAAGCGCATCGAACGTTCTGTCTGTCAGTTCCGGATAATAGGGTGCCGATCCGAACAGGACCAACGAGCCTGTCAGTGCATGATCGGGGACCCGAAGCCGCTTCTCGTTCAGAAATGCCCCTTTTCCTTTCCCTGCGCAGAAAAGTTCCTCTTTATAGGGATCATAGATCACTGCCGCAATGGGCTCATGGTCCATGACACAGGCAATGGAAGTACAGCTGTGCCGATAGCAATGAACAAAATTGGCCGTGCCGTCGATCGGATCGATGACAAAGATCATCCGTGCCGGATCCGGAGAGATCGCATCACTTTCCTCACTGATAAATCCCGCTCCCGAAAATGCTTTTGCCAGCTCTTCGATGGCAAATTCCTAGACAAGGACATCATACTGAGTGACAAGATCCCTGAAACTGGATTTGGAAGAAGCGTGCATCTGATCTTCCTCGGCATTTCGTATGATCTCACCGCAGCCTTTGACTACCGCAGTCATCTTTTCCAATATCTGACCGATCTCCATATTTTTCTTTTCCTCTTCCGGTATCATAACGAAACAGGTCGAACTTTGTAAATCCCATGTTTCTCAGGGTATCTCTGCTTCTCTCCCGATCTTTTTCTGTATTGAATCCCTCGATCAGAGGGATCCGGATGCAGATATGTTCCGGATCCGTCATCCGGGCCAGGTATTCAAGATTGCACTGCAGTTTCTGATTGTCCCGTCCCGTATAGGCCAGATAGATCTCAGGATCCATGTCTTTGATATCGATCAGAAAAAAGTCAATGTCGGAAATAACTTTTTCCAGTTCTTCCCGGTCGACCGCCAGGGAAGATTCCAGGCTGATCTTCCATTCCGCAGGGCATGCCTGACGGAACGCATGGATAAAATCCGCATACAGCAGCGGTTCCCCGCCGCCGAATACGATGCCGCCGCCCGTAGCCTGAAAATACAAGTCATCGATGGATACTTCCCGGAGCAGTTCCTGTACAGTATACGTCCTCAGCGGTTTTGCATTGCGGAAACACTGGGGATTCAGGCAGTACCGGCACCTTAAGGGACATCCGTATCCCGCTGCCAGTGTGGTTACCCCCTCTCCGTCAACACCGATCCTGAGTCTGGAAACTCCAATAGAATGAAATACCGGTTCCATTCAGTGCAGGACCCCCACCTGGTCCTCAGGGATCTCTCCATCTAGCGTCTCTTCATACGGTTCGATCATACCGGACAGATCATCATCCGGATACACAATATACGGCACATCCCCTTCCAACTGATAAGGATCCGGATCAATATATCCCGGATCTCCTTTCAGGTTCTGTGCAATGTCCCTGATATTGTCAACGATCTCCTGTCCGAAATCCGCAACGTCTTCCAGGCTGCATCCCGTAAGCCCCGCTACACATGCTGCAGAAACGCCGGTAACGGCAACTGCCTTGCCGATTTTTCTGCGAAGACTCAGTTCCCGTTCCAACTGACGGACTTCGCTCTCACATTTCGGGCACGTGCCTTTGCAGTTTCCTTTATGGCTGCATTCGCTCACCACCCATTCGATGTCGTTATGTTCCGCGATCTGCCTGCGGATTTCCTTTAAGATCCTGCATTTATCTTTTCCGTTCATAGATGTCTCCTTTTCCTGTGTTCATCCAGTCAATTTTTGATCTCAGCGATCTGATGCTTACGATCATACAGTACGCATCAGGAGAATGTTTACTACAGATCCGGCAGGTTTATTCCTGCATTTCCTTATAGCGGTCCACACAGTCGGCAGCATCATAATAAACTTTGTCCTGCTCGGAAAACCGGATCCTGCCGTCTTCTGCCTCCAGGATATTCACTTCACAGTTTAACGGTACATGCTGCTGCCAGAAGTCTGACGGATCCTCATACAGACAGTTCAGCATAGCCCGCATGGCAAAACCGTGGATCGAGATCAGGTAGGTCCTTCTGTCATCTTTTGCAGCCAGTTCCCAAAGGAACTGCTGGGTTCTTTCACATACTTGACGTGCATTTTCTCCTCCCGGAAACCCGGGAAACTCAAATGGCCTGTGAAAAAACTGTTTTGCCGCCTCAGCCTCTGCATCCCGCAGGTCAGTCCGGAAGCGCTTTCCTTCCCACTCTCCCATGCCGATCTCCTTGATCCGGTCATCGGTCAGAATGGGAATGTCCGCATTCTCGCTTTCCCTCAGAACGATCTGTGCCGTCTGCTGCGCCCTGATCAGGGGGCTGGAAAAGCAGCCGTCAAACCGGATCCCTTTCATCGCACGGCCGGTTACCGCAGCCAGTTCTATACCTTTTTCGTTCAACGGATTGTCCGACCATCCCTGAAACCGGCCTTCTTTATTGGCATCGGTCTCTCCGTGTCTGATGACATACAGCAGCATAACGATATGATTCCTTTCCGTTACATGGTCCTATAGGGGATTGTACATGACAGACCCCTTTTTTTCAACCGCAGAGGAACCTGCCGCAGCAGTTACAGAAATGTCACAGATTATACGTTTTCAACAACGGCCGATACGCATATTCAATAGAGTCTTCAATTTACACCGTTTTCACAATTCACTATAATAAAATCAATAAACTTGTAGGAGAAAACTGACATGATGAAATTTTTCCAGAAAATGGACAAGAATCAGTTTCTTGTCATGTTTGCCGCATTCCTTTGGATCCTGGTCTGCAATATTATCGTACAGTTCCTGCATGGGCCGTTAAGCAGCATCGGTATCCCGGGATGGACGATCTTCCTGGCCAATGTCCTGTTTTTTATCAAGGGCAATCCAAAGCACATGGAAGGGCTTCTTGAAAACGCCTGCGGAGCCATCTTTGGTCTGATCGGTGCCATGGGCCTTATCTACCTGAACATCTGGTTTGCCGGTATGGGGGCATCCACGCTGCTGGCAACGATCATCGCCATCGCGATCTTCCTGTTCCTTACGATCGCGATCCATCCTCTGGTTCCTTATGTATTCAACAATATGGCTCTTTGCTTTTTCCTGGTAGCGCTGATCAATGAAGAAACCCAGACGGCTCTGATCGCCAACCCATGGTCTCATTTTGCAGGCGTCATCCTGGGCAATGGAATCGTAAACGTCGGAACGATCCTGGCAGTCAGTTTCGTCACAAAACGCCTGGCGAAGAAATAACATGCATCTTATCCTGATCAGGCAGACTCCTGCCTGTAAAAAAACAGCGCGTCCTTTTCAAGGCTCGCGCTGTTTTCTGTTTTCAGATCCTGCACATTACTCCTGAGTCTTTTCCTTTGCCGGGAAGACCAGAGTGATGGTTGTTCCTTCTCCCGGTTCGCTTTCCAGTTCCACATTGGCATTGTGGAACTTGGCCCCGTGTTTGACGATCGAAAGACCGAGGCCGGTTCCGCCCACACCGGAGGAGGAATTCTTATCCACCCGGAAGAATCTCTCAAAGACGCGGCCCTGATATTCCTGCGGAATACCGATCCCGGTATCTGCCACGCTCAGTCTGGTCTCCTCTTCTGAAGAGGAGATCGTCACGTCTACCCGTCCACCCGGTTGATTATACTTGATCGCATTATCGCACAGGTTGGTGATCATCTCACTCAGAAGCTGAGAGATCCCGCTGACATGAGCATGATCTCCGGATAGCTGAATGGTGACCTCTTTTTCTTTTGCTTTCTGTTCCAGGCTGCTGACCACGTCTTCGGAAAGCTGATAAAGATCGATATCCTCCTGGGTCGGTCCTACCGCTTCTTCGTCCAGTTTGGACAATGCGATGATATCGTCGATCAGGGAGATCATCCGAACAGACTCCTGATAGATATCCTCGGAAAACTCCTTCATTTTCTCCTGTGGAACGATTCCCTGGGCCATCAGCTGCGACAGCCCCGAAATAGAGGTGATCGGCGTTTTCAGTTCGTGGGAGACATTGGCGGTAAACTCTCTTCGCATCTGCTCCCGCTGCATGGTCTCTTCCTGGATCGTCATCTTCTGCTCCTGGATCTTTTCGATCAGGGGCTTCAGTTCCGGATAAGAAGCCATATCAGGATGATCCAGATCGATCTCATTAATGGGCCGTACGATCTTCCGTGCTGCCCGGAAAGCCAGAACAGCAGATATGATCAGCACAATGACCAGGACCCACAGCACAGGACTGACATTCATAAATACGTCCATCACGGAAGGCAGAGGCCTGCTGAGCCTCAAAACGGTTCCGTCACCGCAGCGCATCGCATAGTACATTGCCGTACGGTTGATCAGGTCAGAATTCCGGATAGCAGATCCTGTACCATCCTTAAGAGCGTTCTGCACTTCCGGGCACTCCAGCTGGCCGGCAGATTCAGGAAGATCCGGTTCTTCCTGGACAGAATCGCTCTGCCCGAAGTGGTCATACAGGATCTCCCCGGATGCATCGATCCAGGTAACTCTTCCATCCAGCTTCAGATTATCAAAATAATCCGTTCCGTTCATCATAAGCCCCTGTTCGGCATAAGCAGCCTCCCTCTGCAGGGCATTTCGCATATCCGTACGCGACCCAGTAAACTGAAGTGCGAAAAACAGAAGCCCGCAGATGATCAGGACAGATATTCCGACCAGCAGTATATTTCTGAAAATTGTTTTGATCATGTCTTATTCTCCGATATATATTTTACAGATCCGATGAACAAGTGCATCACTGAATGGAAAACTTTTCCCGATAGTGCTCATATGTACGTTCAAAATCCGGAAGACGTTTTTCCTTGACCCGGTCAATGTATTCATGACCCGCGTAATACTCCGAATGCATTTCAATGATCGCCAGTGCGACATTGGAACAGTGATCGGAGATCCGCTCGAAATTAGTGATGAGGTCATTGAAGACAAACCCGTTGGCAATGGTGCACTGGCCGTCCTGCAGACGGTCTACGTGATGCATTTTCATGGTATCGCTGAGATCATCTATGACTTCCTCCAACGGCTCTACCTTTTTGGCCTGTACTTCATCTTCTCTCAGGAATGCTTCCAGGGTCAGGGAAAGGATCTCATTGATGGCGTCTACCATGACAGATAATTCCTTCTTTGCTTCTTCGGAAAAAACGATCTGCTTTTCGTGGATCTCAGATGCATTTTCCGCAATATTCCTGGCATGGTCTGTGATCCTCTCAAAATCAGACAGGGAATGAAGAAATACAGAAGCATACCGATTCTGTTGCTCTGTCAGTTCCTGCCCGGTCAGCTTCATCAGGTAAGAGCTCAGCTCATCTTCATACAGATCCCCGTATCCTTCCAGTTCAAAGACCCTGTCCGCGCCTTTCTGGCTGAACTGGCTCAGAAGGGATGATGCCTCGAAAACAGCTTCTTTCGCCTGTTTTGCCATATCGCAGATCACGTTCTTACTCTGCTCGATCGCCAGGGCTGGATGGGAAAGGAACCGGTCTTCCAGGCTGACCGTCGGATCACCGGCTTTCTTTTTATCCGGTATAAGGCTTTTGACCAGTGCTTCCAGCACATCGGTAAAAGGAGCCAGCAAAAGCAGCATGATCAGACGGAAAATGGTATTCACCAGGGCAATGGAAAACGGATCCATGACCCTTGCCATAAAATCAAAAGTAAAGACGGCATCCAGAATATAGAAGATCGATGCAAAGACCATGACACCCATAAAATTGGCAGCCAGATAACTAAATGCAGTGCGTCTGCCGTCTGTCCTTGCGCCGATCGAAGAAAGGAGCACCGGGAATGAAGCGCCTATCGCAATACCCATGAGAAGCGGGAGCGCAGAACTCAACGTGATAGCACCTGTAATAGACAGCGCCTGCACGATACCGACAGCAGCAGATGCAGACTGCAGAAGCGCGCAGAACGCTAGACCGATGATAATTCCCAGGATCGGATTATTCAGGCTGGTCAGGGTGGATGTAAACCATTCCTGCTCCCCCAGTCCCTTTACGGACCCGCTCATCAAACTCATGCCGAACATCAGGATCGCAAATCCCATCATGATATCTCCCACATGATGATGCGTCTGGTTTTTGCTGAACATCCGGAGGATAATACCGGCTACTGCCACTATTCCGGTCAGGGTGGACGTGGACAGGAGGCTGCTGATCCCGGAAGGGCCGTTGATATAGCTGAGGCAGATTACCCATCCGGTGATGCTTGTTCCCAGGATAGCGCCAAGGATCACATAGATCGCCTGTCGGATTTTCATCATCCCTGAATTGACAAAGCCTACCACCATGACGGATGTGGCAGAAGAAGACTGGATCACCGCGGTCACGCCGGTCCCCAGAAGAATGCCTTTCAGCGGAGTGCTGGATAGTTTGAACAGGATCGGTTCCAATTTATTGCCGGACACATGTTTCAGGCCGTCTCCCATCAGGGACATACCGAACAGAAACAATGCCACTCCCGACAGCAGGCTGATAATGTCGGATACACTCATGCTCTGTACCGGATCCGTATGTTATGCAATACGGATCACATCTCCTTTCTTTCAAAGGCTGCGGTCTTACTTTCCTCGATGTATACTGTTTCAGCTGCATTCGGCCGCAAGTATAGTATAGCATTAAGTGGTTTGGTTCGTCTCTTATAATTATATTAAAACTATATGAATTATTTTTTCTGTTTAACTTGTCTATCGATGCAAACGCCGTCTTCGAATACCAGTGATGATGCAGCGCATTATCTGCTGCCAAAAAAACAAGCTGTGAACGATTTCTATACGGGAGGGATGCTGCTCTGTCTGTTTTATCAACCTATGAACGGTTTTTCTCGGATTCCTGCCCAGATTTTACGACCTGTGAACGATTATACAGTAAAAATCATTCACAGGTTGTAAAATTTGGCAAAATACTGATATCCTATTTAATAACCGTTCATAAGCTGTTTTTTTGAACGATCCGGATCCGGAAGGATAATCTCTGGATCGTCAATATTTCAGGAAAGTGTTTTTGTCACTGCACCTGAACTCATGAAAGATTCTGATCAGCTCTGTTCTTTTCTTCTCATATTCTGCAAGCTTTTTGTCAGCATTTCTCATTCCCAGAAGTTTTCTGAGCATCGTAAACAGTTCATCCAGTTTTTTCCTGGAACTGACATCCTGTTTCGTTACATGAATGACCCGGTATCCCGACACAGCAATAGCGCTGTCCCGTCTTTTATCTTTTGCATGCTGAGAAGAAGACAAATGGGAAATGTCACTGTCATATTCCAGGATCAGCTTATCCTGCAACCATCCCAGATCCCCGTAGCAGGTGTGTCCATCCATCAGGCATTCTCCCTCTTTTGAGAATGGGATCAAAAAGTTCATAACCGGAGGCCTTAGCCTGTATCCCCCATCCGACATTCTCAGCATTGATAAAACAGCCAGCATGGTTTCCACTCTGGAGTTTGACCGGTCCAGGATATACTGCAGTGCACGGAGTGCTCTCCGGCGTCCTCGACAGTCACGGGCTTTTTCCAGAAAATGTCTGATCTTCTTTACATTTGTCACCGGCTCCCTTGATCTTTGTTCATATTCAGCGCTGCTGTCATAAATATAGATCCCACACAGTTCTGTGCCAAAGATCACAAGCCTGGGAAAATCAAAGACCTGCGCAGCCTGAAGAAAACATAGTTCTGGAGAGGCAATGATCACTTGATCTCCATGCATTGTCCCAAGCAAGGCAAAGCTGTTCTCCGGTATCGATCCGGGCCGGACCACAGTCTTGCACCACCTGTTTCTACGTCTGTCGATATCTTTCGGACACATGACAGATACCGGAAGGCCAATCCCAAGAGCCATGGAAACACTTTCCATGTTTTTTCGATCAATGCAAAAATCATAGATTTCAGGAAGGTTTGCAGACAGATAGTTTCCATTTTGAATGCTGAAAAAGGCAGGCTGATAATGCAGCCAGAAAATAGCCGCACTGGGAAAAACAATAGGTATGATCATAGCAGTTTCCTTTCTGCCTCTGACAGATTATGAGCATACCAGATTATAGATCAGATATCTGTGAATTGTTCGTGAAACATTTGCCGGAATCAATCCAGGACCTTGTGGCGGGTCCATTTTCCGCTGCGATAGCGAAGATAGTTTGCCACCGACCTGACAGCCCAGTCCAGGAAATATCCTGCCCAGATCCCGATCAGTCCCACATGCAGGAACCGGCAGAGCACGGTCGTCAGCCCCACCCGGAATACCCACATGGAGATCACGGCTGTGATCATGGAAAAGTTCACATCACCTGCTGCCCTCATGCCGTTGGATGGAACGAATGCTACCGGCCACAGGAAAGGCTTTACTATAGAGATCACCAGCATAACAGACATGGTAAGGGCTATAGTTGCCTCATCGAAATTTGCCAGATGGCAGACCGGAAGAGAAATGGCATAGATGAGCCAGTTGGTGGCAAGAAGCAGAACAGCCGCCCAGATCGTCAGCTTTTTGATATAGTATTTTGCCTCATCAGTCTTTCCGGCGCCGATACAGTGCCCTGCCACGGTCACCAGGCCGGTGCCGACCGCAGAGGAAGGCATGGAGGAAAAAAACTCCAGCTGTACTATGATCGCATTGGATGCGATAGCCATAGTCCCCAGAGTTGCCACAGTACTCTGCACGATCAGTTTTCCAAATTGGAACATGGAGTTTTCGATCCCTGTGGGGATCCCGATCTTAAGGACACGCAGGATCAGCCTCAGGTTTGGCCGGATCTTCAGGTAGCTTCCAACGATCAGGAGTTCTTTTTCTCTTCTCAGGGCGACCATTATGATCACACAGGCCAATGCCATGGAGATCGTGGTGGAAAGAGCTGCTCCGGAAACTCCCATTTTTACGACAAACAAAAGGATATAATTGCCGATGATATTCAGGACGTTGCAGGACGCAGAGATGATCATCGGAAGTTTTGAATTGCCGGCTGCCCGGTAGATCGCCGCACAGGCATTGAACATGGCAATGAAAGGATAGGAAATGATCGTGATCAGGAAATACTGAAGCGCCGCATCCATGACCGCAGGCTCTACATTTCCGAATATGAGCTGCAGCAGGCCCTGACGGAACAGAAGGCATATGGCCATCAGGAAAACGGAGATCACTGCAGAACTTAACAGTACCTGGCCTGCCGCGTCCCCGGCGCCTTTTTTATCGCTTCTTCCCAGAAACTGGGCACAGATGATACATCCACCTGTCGAAACTGCGGTAAACAGGAAAATGACAAGTTTATTAATAGAATCCACACAGGAAACTCCGGATACGGCAGCGCTTCCGATATTGGAGACCATCAGGGTGTCGACCGTTCCCATAAGGGCGGTCAGCACCTGTTCTATGATCAGCGGTATTAACAGTTTTCGCAGATCTTTATTGGAGAACATCATGATTTCTGTCCTGTCCCATCCTTTCTTTTTCGGAGCAGCATATTCAGCGGTAATTCAGCCAGGATCACCGCGGCAAATACAAGAATACAGCCCGTCAGTTCCCTGGCAGAAAGCGCCTGTCTCAGGATCACCCAGCCCGCAAGAGCAGAGAAAACCGACTCCAGGCTCATTAACAGAGAAGCTACCGCCGGTTCTGTATGTTTCTGCGCAATGACCTGCAGCGTATATCCCACAGCCCCGGATAAGATCCCGGCATACAGGATCGGAACAGCAGCCGCCAGGATATTGTCTGCAGACGGCTGTTCGAACAGCAGCATGCCGATCCCTCCGATCACTGCTGAAACGACGAACTGCAGCACAGAAAGAAGCACCAGGTTTTCCAGCCGGGAAGAATAATGATCCACACACAGGATCTGACAGGCAAATAAAAAGGCACACAATATCACCAGCAAGTCCCCGCTGCCGATGGAAAATCCCCCTTTTACGCTGATCAGATACAGCCCTGCAAGTCCCAGGATCACGCAGATCCAGATCTTCTTTTCCGGTTTTCGTCCGATCACAAGTCCCAGGACCGGCACCAGGATCACATAAAGAGCGGTGATAAAGCCGGCTTTTCCGGCGGTCGTATACTGGATCCCGGCCTGCTGGGCAATGCTCGCGCTTCCCAGGAATACACCGCATAACAGCCCGCCTTTCAGATATCCGGAAGTCTTGCTTCCGGGAATGCCTGCCGCATCACTTTGACCAGCGGTCCTTTCTCTTTCCTTCTTGTTCTTCTGCCCGATGAGAAGTGCCACAGGAAGCAGCACAAGTGCGGACAGGACATACCGAAAAAAGACAAAGGTCCACGGTCCCACATGGTCCATGCCAACGCTCTGCGCCACAAAGGCGATCCCCCAAATAAGCGCTGTCACAAGCAACAGGAGATTGCTGATCTGTTTTCTTCTGCGTTCCTTCATAAAAGCCTTTCTTCAATGCTTTCCGTCACAACTTTCAGCAGTAGACTATATAATATTTTCTGCTGTTTGTGAAGCCGCATGCAGCGGAAAACTTCGTTCTGTCTTTTATTGGAGCCTCTTTTTTCAGATCCTGCTGCACCATAATTCTGAAACACTGCATTTGGATGCTGACTTTTGAAAATGCCTGCATTTATGAAAAATACCATCCAAAAATCCCGGAAGTTCCGGTTTTTTTGGATGGTAAGATTGCAAATTACCAGTGTTTTTTTATTGGAGCCTCCAAACCGGCCAAAATAACTGAACCAGTTGCACCAAGAAGCACTGTGGCTTTAATCATACAAATGACAGACTACCGTGTGTCCCGGTTCGATCTCTTTCGGCACCGGCTCCACGAACTTGCATTTTTCCATGCATTTCGCGCACCGGGTATGGAATTTGCAGCCGGAAGGCGGATTGGCAGGAGACGGGATGCTTCCTTCCAGGATCACCCGGTTCATCTTCACGTCCGGATCCGGGATCGGGATTGAACTGAACAGGGCTTCCGTATAAGGATGCAGCGGGTTACTGAAGATTTTCTTCTTATCTCCATGCTCCACCAGATTGCCCAGGTACATAACGCCGATCGTATCGGAAATATGCTCTACCACGGAAAGATCATGGGAGATAAACAGGTATGTCAGCCCCAGATCCTTTTGGAGATCTCTCAGCAAGTTTATGATCTGTGCCTGAATTGATACATCCAGCGCAGACACCGGCTCATCGCAAACGATGAAATCCGGTTTCAGCGCGATGGAACGGGCGATGCAGATCCTCTGCCGCTGTCCGCCGGAGAATTCATGAGGATACCGGTCCTTATGATATGGCTGCAGACCGCATTGAAGCATGATCTCGTCGATATAGTCGCTGAACTCCTCTTTCGGAACGATATTGTGCTCTTTCACGGCCTCGCCGATGATCTCGCTGACCGGAAATCTCGGAGACAGACTGGAGTACGGGTCCTGGAAGATCATCTGGATCTTCGGCCGGATCCTTCGCAGTTCTTCGTGGGGCAGGCTGTGAATGTCGATCCCGTTGAAAAGGATCGAGCCGGCGGTTTTATCATTCAGACGCAGGATCGTTTTTCCTACCGTCGTCTTACCGCAGCCGGATTCCCCTACCAGGCCCATGGTCGTTCCCCTTTTGATGGAGAAAGAGACATTGTCCACAGCACGTACATAACCAACCAGCCGCGAGAACAGGCCTGCTTTTATGGGGAAGTACTTCAGAAGATGGCTTACCTCGATCACGTTCTGTTCATCATGCGGGGGAACAGGCAGTTCCTGGACAGACTGGATATGTTCCTTCAGCCAGTCAAGACTCCCGATCTTTTTTGTTTCATTTGAAGAGAGTTCCTTTTTTTCTTCAGCCATCGTCATTCTTCGCCCCCTTTCTCATATAAATAGCAGGATACTGCATGGGTTGGGGTGACATAGATCATTTCCGGATATACTCCCTTGCATTTATCAACGCACATTTCGCAGCGGTCTTTAAAATAACAGTAATCAGGCAGGTTGATCGGGTTCGGTACGGATCCCGGGATGCTGTACAGACGCTCCGTGTCCTTTCCGACGACAGGCTTGGATGCCATCAGACCGATCGTGTATGGATGCCTGGGGTCGTGGAAGATCTCCGAAGCCAGGCCTTTTTCCACGATCCTGCCTGCATACATGACCACTACATAATCTGCCATTTCCGCGATCACGCCCAGGTCATGCGTGATCAGCATGATGCTGGAATTGATCTTATCCTTCAGGTTTCTCAGAAGGTCCAGGATCTGCGCCTGGATGGTGACGTCCAGAGCGGTGGTCGGCTCATCCGCAATGATCAGCCGCGGATTGCAGGCCAAGGCAATGGCGATCATGACACGCTGCCGCATACCGCCGGAGAGTTCGTGAGGATACATCCGGTATACGCCTTCCTTATTGGCGATCCCGACCAGCTCCAGCATTTCCAGGGTACGTTCTTTTACCTGTTCCTTTGACCATTCGGGATTGTGGAGCTTTATGACTTCATCCACCTGCATACCGATACGGAATACCGGATTCAGACTGGTCATCGGCTCCTGGAAGATCATGGAGATCTGTGAACCGCGGATCTTCTGCATTTCCGAGATCGGAGTCTTCGCTATATTATATGTTCCTGCCTTTCCCGCAAAACGGATCTCCCCTTCCACGATCTGTCCCTGAGGCCTTTGCACAAGCTGCATCAGGGAAAGGGATGTCACGCTTTTTCCGCATCCGGACTCACCTACGACGCCGACGGTCTTGCCGATAGGCACCTCGAAAGTTATGCCATCCACGGATTTGACCGTTCCGATATCCGTAAAGAAATAGGTGTGAAGGTTATCAAACTCCACGACATTATTCGGGTCATGCATCTGCGTCATGTATTCAGAAGGATCTACATGGCGGCGGTTGCGTTCCTTTTCGATCTTGTTCGTGATCCGGCGGTTTCTCTTGGATATGGCCGCGGATTCACGCCGGGATATATAATTCGGCTGATTTTTCTTTTCTTTCGCCATATCGTTCACCTACCTTTTCATCTTCGGGTCAAACGCATCACGCAGACCGTCACCAACAAAGTTAAATCCCAGAACCGTTATCAGGATCAACGCGCCGGCCGGGATCCAGATCCACCAGGCATTCGTCATGATATGCATATCAGTAGCCTGGTTGATGATAGAACCCCAGGAAGCCATGGGGTATTTGACACCCAGTCCTAAGAATCCCAGTGTTGCTTCCAACAGGATCACGGAGCCAAGTCCCATGGTAGCGTTAACGATCAGCAATGGCATGACATTCGGTACCAGATGACGGAAGATCCGCTTGGAAGTCTTGATACCGGTCGCTTCCGTGGCGATCATGAAATCCTGTTCCCTGAGGGAAAGGATCTGACCGCGGACAACCCTGGCGATACCGGTCCATCCCAGGACGCCGATCACTACCATCAGCAGGAACAGTCTTGCTGTGGCACCGACCTTCAGATGATCCAGAACAGAACCGATGATGATAATGGTCGGATAGAACGGGATCGCATTCACTAGGTCTACCAGACGCATCAGCGCGGTATCCGTCCATCTTCCGAAATATCCGGAAATACCTCCGATGATAACCCCGAGGAATGTTTCAAAAAATACGACAACGAAACCAACCATCAGAGAGACTCTGCCGCCGTACATCAGCCTGGTCAGAAGATCCATTCCATAGCTGTCCGTACCCAGCGGATGCTCAGGAGACGGGCCTTCCGCAACCAGCAGCAGTTGTGATTTCTGGGCAGTCTCCACATAATAGTTTCCATTGACCAGGTTGATCCTGGCATTGACCTCTTCTCCATTGGAGTCCGTGAAAGAGAAATCAGCTGCGCCTGTACGGATCACTTCGGAAGCCTTGAGGAGGAAATCGCTGGACAGCATCGTGTCTGTCTGATAAGCGCCAATGTTAATATCAGAGACCAGCATCACCACTTCGCCATCCACAGAAAGCTCGGTTTCGTTTTCTGTCTCTGTCAGCTCAAAGACCTTTCCATCGTACTCAAAAGAAGTCTTATCCTCACCGGCCGCTTCGTAAACTGCTTCGACAAATCCAAAGTTTCTGGTAAGCGGTTCATAGTCATTGTTAAGTGCCAGAAAAACATCGTAAGAAACCAGTACACTGTCTTCCCCGGCCAGTTCAAAAACGATCTCTTTGGCAACAGAGGAAACCTGGAAGGTATAGTCTCCGACTTCCAGGGTCGTCTCTTTGGATTTCTTATCAGCCGCTCTGGCTGTGAGGGCTTCCCTGATCTCCGGCGTATCGTACTCCGGTTCGATCTTATTGATCTTACCCAGAAGAGCGCTTGCGACAAATTCAGTGCCCCCTATCGCATAAACCGGTTTTCCGTCCTTAAAATCAAGGACAGTCACGGTATAATTCGTATTGTCAGCTTCAAAGGAAACCGTGTCACCGATGTTCAGCTCTTTTCCGCCGGTCTTGCCTGAAACGGCCAGAAGGAACTGGCTGCGGGCGCCGGATGGAAAATCATAGCCATCCGCAACAATGTAATTGGGATCCGTGTTATATCTGCCTGTTGCGTAGGTCTTCCACTCATAAGAATCTTTCGTGAAGAGCTGCGCGATGGAATAAGGCGAGAAGATCGGTCCCAGGAAGGAAAAGATAAACATCACAACCAGGATGACAAATCCAACGATGGCCAGTTTGTTCCGCACAAACCGCTTGAACACCATCATGGATGGAGAAAGCACCTTAATACGTCTGGCATCGTCCAGAGCGTATCCGGTTTCCTGTGTTTCCTGAGAGGAATTGGTTTTGATTTCTTCTTTGTTCATTCTTAATCCCCCTTCCTCATCAGTTGACCCTGACACGCGGGTCTACAACGGCATACATGATATCCGCAATGATCAGACTGATCTGTGTCAGGATCATCAGGAATACCGTATAAAACATAGCGAACGGAATATCACCTGTTATCATCGCCTGATAGGCGATCCGTCCGATCCCCGGGATCTGGAAGATCTCTTCCGTGATCATGGCGCCGCCGAACATATTGGGCAGCAGAAAGCTCATGTAGGAAACCAGAGGGATCAGAGTATTCCGGAAGGCATGTTTGTTGATGACAACTTTTTCAGGAAGTCCCTTTGCCCGGGCAGTACGGATATAATCCGCATTGAGAACTTCCAGCATGTTGGTCCTGACATACCTTGTAAGCCCGCCGATCGACAACATGGCGAGCGTCAGGACAGGCAAGACCAGATGATACAGGATATCTCCGGTCTGCTGCATAGGCGTCATGCTGTTGAACAATCGTCCGGTCAGACCGTAAAGCGGAAACCATCCCAGCTTGACAGACAGGAAATATTTAAGAAGTGTAGCCAGATAAAATGAAGGCAGTGAGATACAGGCTAATGCAAAGACCGTTATCGTATAATCTGTTTTGCTGTATTGTTTTCGGGCAGCCAGTATACCCAACGGGATACAGATCAGGATCTCCAGAACAAACGTAATGATGTTCATGAGAACGGACCACCAGATGGAGTCTCTGAAGACTTCCGTTACAGGCTTCATATATTTCCAGGAGTCTCCGAAATCCCCCCGGATGGCGTTGGCACACCACCGGAAGAAACCGGTTAAGATCCCGCTGTCCATGCCGTAAACATGGTTCAGTTCCGTAAGCCATTCCGTATAGGTCTTCCGACCGTTGGTACTCGCGGCAAACTGTCTTGCCATCTTCTCTATATAAGAGGCTGGAAGACACCTGATGATCGCATAGAATACCAGGGCTCCCAGAATGATGATACAGATTCCCAATATAATTCTGCGAATCAGAAACTTTGACACATTATCACCCCTTCACACTGCTTTTTTTATTGAGATCCACTCTTTTTAAAAAACGGCCCCGCCGCGCTTGGCGGCGGGCCGTTCTTCTTAAAGCAATCGTTTAAAACAATCTTACACGTAAGCGCTTCTTTCCTTAGTTCATTTCCAGAAGCTCGATATCATGCATCCAGCCCCAGAAGGTGGTGATGTCCGGAGTAAGGGTGTCGATATTGATACGCTCAGTGCTGAAGATAATGCAGTTCTGACGCTGGTAAGCCGGGATTTCCACAGCCCAGTCGATGATGATGTCAAGGCACTGCTTGTACAGAGATTTACGATATGCCTGATTGTCGCTCTTTCTTGCTTCTACGATCAGATTGTCCAGTTCTGCGTCACGGATGTGGTAATGGTTGGAGTCACTGCCGCCTTCGCCTACAACGCCTGAACTGTGATATACCTGATACATATCCGGATCGATCGTTGCGCCCCAAGCTGCGCACCACAGTTCCTGGGTACCTGCATCCAGAGCGTCCCACAGAATGTTGGAATCAGCCGGGTCATTGATGGTCAGGGTGATACCAATCTGTTCGAATGCATCACGGGCCATGGTAAGTACCGTATAGGATGGGTGATCGCCGACACCGTCAGCAGGAATGATCACTTCGTAATCCAGTTTCGCGCCTTCCGGAGCTGCGGTTACTTTGCCGTCTTCTACGGTGAAGCCGGCTGCTTCAAACCACTTCAGGGATGCTGCAAGAGCTGCTGCATATTTGTCTTCTGCGGTCATATCAGCTGTGTAAATGTCATTTCCTTCCGGATCGACGGAGAATGCCAGCTTGTAGCCTTCATCCGTTGCCTGCGGTGCTGCCCAGGAGGTGTTGGAGATCGGGTACTGGATAACGGAAGCAGCTTCGCCGTAATAGGAATCAAATGCTACATCACGATATACAGCCAGAACAGTTGCGAGAGCTTTACGAAGTGCTTTGGATTCTGCAGAATCTGCTACTCCGCCAACGTTTACGGTATCAGCATTCATGCCGATGTAGCCGTATCCCAGGTTATCTACCTTGGAAGTGGTGATCACGGAACCTGTAATCTCACCATCACCATTGATGGTACCGACTTCCTCGAAACGGATCTTGGAACCGGTCATTTCGCCGCAGTCAACTTCGCCTGTACCAACAGCGGTAGCGACTTCTGCTGAAGCGGTTTCCTTGAACTGGATCTCCTTGATCTTGGGCTCACCCTTGTAGTAGTTTTCATTTGCTTCATAGGTGATAACCTTGTTTTCATAGCTGATGAACTTGTAAGGACCAGCGCCCATCGGATGCTCGATCAGAGATTTCTGTTTGCTAAGGTCACCGAAGTCAAAACCGAACTGATTGTTCTCATAATCGTATTTGTCTGCATCGCCATAGTAATGCATCGGGGTGATCTGGATGCCGAGGATGCTGTATACGGCAGGAGCTTCATAACCTGCTGTGGTAACTTCTACAGTATAGTCATCCAGCTTCTTGATACCGGAGATGTTCGGAACGCCTGCGCCGCCCATTGCTTCATCCTTCGGGCCGTATTCCATAACGAACGCCAGTTTCGCATTGCCGGCAACGTCAGTGCCGTCAGCAGACTCGGTGGCTGCATAAGCTTCTACATCGCCTTCATATGCAGCATAGGTCGCATTGTAGTAATCTTCGACGGTCACTTCGTCAGTAGCCAGATCAAAGGTCTTTCCGTCACCAGTAGTAAGGATGCCGTCAGCGATCTCGCCGAAGCCCCACATTACCATACCGAATGCAACTTTCTTGCTGTCGCTCTCTGCGATCTCATCTGCTGTCAGACCGGCGTAGTCTTCGGAATAATCCATATAGTTAGCCAGAACGTAATCAACGATGCCCTGTACGTCGTTCATCCAGCCTTCTTTGACCAGAGCCCAGAAGCCATCCTGCTGCTCCTGTGTCCAGCCATCTGCTTCAGACCATTCATGATCTTCGCCTGCAGCAAAGATATCTTCCGCCATCGCTGCATATTTGTCATATACTTCGCTGGTGGTCTGTGTCTGATATTCGTTGAGGCCCAGGATGCCATAGGAAGACAGAGTAGTGGAGCCAACATAAGTAGGATCCAGATAAGTATAATAAGTAAAGATGATATCATCTGCTGTTACCGGAACTCCATCGCTGAATAACAGATCGTCACGGATCTTCGCGGTATACTTGGTGGTGTCAGTTGCTTCATCATAGACAACACTGATATCAGCAGGCCCCTTGTAGAGATAGTCGGTACCGTTGTAGGAAACCGTTTCACCCTCGATCGCATTGTAGATAATGCCGCCTGAACGATCTGTTGTCAGGATCTGGATCTGGGTAAGTTCTACGGCATCCTGGTCATAACCGGTATCCGCATAGAACGGGCTGAATTTAGCAGAAAACGGGCTGTACGCTACTACCAGCGGTGTGCCGCCTTCCTCTGCGGGCGCTGCTTCCTCAGCAGACACAAGCCCTGCCATGGATAAAGCCATGACCAATGCCAGAAGCATTGCAATCATCTTTTTCATCATTTAAATTGTTCCTCCTTTAAAAATTATTGGGGATTTCCTGCTTCGGATAATCCTCCTTGATTTTTGTAAAAATCATACAAAAAGTATCACAGTGAACAGGTCAAGACAAGACTCTTTTCACATACATCGGGCTTCCTTTCCTCTACTTCCACAAAAGAAGCATCAACAGGATAACAAGGATCATCCCGCCTCCGACGATCCCCATAACGGTCAGCGCCGCCAGGATCGAATACCAGGTGTACCGCCGGTATTCCGCCTTTGTCAGCGCCTCTTCCCTCTCGATCTTCGCTCTGAGGGCTTCTTTGTCTTCTTTTCGTTTTCTTCCCGTAATCCGGAAAGGAAGACGTGATAACTCATCAAGGCTTTCCATGCTGACAATGGTCCGTCCGTCATCTTCCCAATCATCTTTTTTTCTTCTTGTCACTGCTCTGTCCTTTCGCCTTTGCGTTTTTCTTCCGATGGTTCTCGCTGGCCGTCATTTCAGTTTCGCGGCATCAAACCGGTCCAGCCACTCCACAGCTTTTTCGCTGACTTCTTTCAGGCAGTTGGGATCAAAGGGGCTTACGAGATCCGCATTTTTCAGAAGATCGGTAAATGTCTGCGTTCCGCCCTGAATCGTATAGGCCATATAGTGTTCCCAGGCGTTTTTCCTGTCTTCCTGCAGCATCGCCCAGAATTCCAGGGATACGGTCTGCGCCAGACAGTAATCTATATAATAAAACGGACTGGAATAGATATGGGACTGCCGCTGCCATCCTTCTCCTTCACTGTAGAAGGGGATCTCCCCGTCCAGCTTCTGCCATGGCATATAGATCCCCAGCAGTTCTTTCCATACGCCGTGTCTCTGCGCCGGCGTCATATCTGGTTTCTCATAAACGATATGCTGGAAATGATCCACCATAGTGCCGTAAGGAATGAACTTGATGGCAGATGCCAGGTGACTGTACAGGAATTTGTCTGTATCCGGGCCGAAGAATTCTTCCGCCCAGGGCCAGGCCATAAATTCCATGGACATGGAATGCACTTCGCAGGCTTCCAGGCTCGGCCACATCAGATCCAGCGGCACCCGGTCCCTGTTCATATAAGCTTCAAACGCATGTCCTGCCTCATGGGTCACGACTTCCACATCATGTTTTGTCCCGTTGAAATTGGCAAAGATAAAGGGCATATGATAATCCGGCAGATCCGTGCAGTAACCGCCGCCTTCCTTCCCTTCGGTGCTGAGCACATCCATAAGTTCCATGTCCAGCATTTTCCGGAAGAATTCACTGGTTTCGGGGGATAGTTCATCATAAAATTTTCTGCCTGCCATCAGGATATCATCCGCACTGCCCTGAGGTTTCGGGTTTCCGGAGCGAAATTCCAGTTCATTGTCGGCAAAACTCATGGGATAGTCTTTTCCCAGTCTTTCTGCCTGCTGCCGGAACAGTCGGTCCGCCACCGGCACCAGATAGATGCGCACGGCTTCCCGGAACGTTTCCACATCTTCTTTTGTGTAACAGTTTCTCTGCATCCGGTAATACCCGAGCTGCGTATATCCGTCATAGCCCAGTTTTCTTCCCATTTCATCCCGCAGATGTGTGAGTCTGTCATAGATCTCGTCCAGTTGCGGCTGCTGTGTCTTGTACCAGCCGCCCTCTGCTTTCCAGGCATTGAGCCTTCTTTCGTCATCTGGATCATTTTTGAACGGAGACATCTGGGAAATGGTGTACGTTCCTCCTTCAAACGGGATCTGCGCCGAGGCGATCAGGTGATGGTAATCATCCACCAGTTTGTTCTCTTCCTGCAGCTGGGCTATGATCTCGGGCGAAAACGCTTTCAGTTCCAGTTCCGCATTCACAAAAAAAACCTCTCCGAATTCTTTTTCAAAGTCTTCTTTCCATCTGCTGGACAGAAGTGCAAGCGTCCACTGCTGCAGATATTCCTGCAGCTGCGGAAAAGCGTTATTCCAGAATTGGAATTCCTCTTTATAAAATGCATCTCTCGTATCAATGGAATGCCGGATGGATGCCAGCGTTTCCTGGGTCAGGGTATGCCTCATCAGCTGATCTTTCTGAAGGAAGACTTCCCTGGCATCCTCATAAGTCTGCGCCTGCTTCAGGCTTTCGGTCAGTTCCTTTGTCTGACGGATGATCTCCTCCAGATCCGGCCGCTTATATGGCATTTCCGAAAATTTCATAAACAGCTCCTCCTCTATCTTTCTCATCTCCTGCATCAGGACTCATTTACCAGCTTCCCGCAGATATGCTCCGGCACCAGAGCGAACATGAAAGTACCCGGGCCGGATTTTTCGATCTCCTGCTCGATATAGTGTTCGTCTGATGTGAATTTGCGGCTGAGACGTCTCGAGATCTCGTAGATCGTCTCTCTGTCTTCGATGATCTCGATCCTGCCGAAGACGATCACGCTCCGGATATTCAGCGCCCATTCTCCCTCTTCCCGGTATCCGCTGTCATAGACGCAGAAAGACGCCTTGTCATGCTTTTTCAGCGCGTCGATCTTATGCCCTTTCCTGCCGCTGTGGAAATACAGCTTTCCGTCTTCTTCATTGTAATAATGATTGAGCGGCACCCCGTAAGGATACTCGTCATCTCCCAGCACCGAAAGGACTCCCCTGAGTTCCTGTTTCAGGATACCGATGCACTCCTCGTCCGGCAGTTTCCTGTTGATCCGGGTCAATTCTCTGAACATATCTGACATGTCCTCCTGATCATTTTGGTATATTATAACAGATGGCAGGCATATAATGAAATCCCGTTTTCTGTTTGTGCAGTTATCCTCTGCGATGCTCAAAAAAGTACCGGCTGACGGCTGGGACAAGAGTGTTTTACCAACCTGTGTTCTTAAAATGTCCTATCTTGAAAAACAAGAAA
>R26__coassemble_562_pt1 | contig 22514 bp, 19 predicted proteins | sample R26__metabat2_high_PE_046 | metagenome-assembled genome bin R26
GAACAGAACACATTTGCCTTCCATGACAGGCATACCTGCTTCAGGTCCGATATCTCCCAGGCCCAGAACCGCGGTTCCGTCCGTAATGACCGCGCACATGTTCCATCTGCGGGTCAATTCATATGATTTGTTGATATCTTTCTGGATCTCCAGGCATGGCTGGGCAACGCCGGGGGTATAGGCAAGGGAAAGATCTTCTTTCCCTTGTACCGGCACACGGGAAATCACTTCAATCTTTCCTTTTTTCTCTTCATGCAGTTTCAGACTTTCTTCTGCGATGGTCATGTTTCTCTCCTTTTTTCTCTGAGATCAGGCAAACTGGTTGTGTTCATACAGTATTGTATCATATTGATGGCAAATGTCTGTATCAGAGTTTACAACTTTGTTATTTTACAACATTGATCAGTCCCTGCCCTCTCTCGTACCTGCGCAGATTCTCGCAGAATACATCCACTGCCCTGTCCATGAACTTTTCGCTGGGAGCGGAAAAATGAGGTGTGATGATCACATTCTTCATATCCCACAATGGGCTGTCTGGAGGAAGGGGCTCTGTCTCAAAGCAGTCCAGAGCCGCACCTTTGATGATCCCTTCCTGCAGCGCAGTGATCAGGTCTTTCTCGTTTACCACCTTGCCTCTTGAGATATTCATGAAGATGGCGTCCTTTTTCATCGCTTTCAGTTTCTCGAGATCGATCAGATGATAGGTCTCCTCGGTGAGCGGAGTCAGGACCAGCACAAAATCGCCCTTTCCCATGACATCCTTCATCTTCGTATCCGGATAGACCTCGTCATAGAAAGGCAGTTCACAGACCTTGCGCTTTACGCCGATCACATGCATCCCCAACGCACTGGCCAATCTGGCAACTTCTCCCCCGATCGCGCCTGCTCCGATGATGACCAGGGTTTTTCCCTCCGGTTCCATCGGAGGTCCGTTGAACCGATGGCTCCATTCATGCCGGATCTGCGCATCGTGCATCTCCGGAAAATGCCGGAGGAAACTGATGATGTATCCCATGGTCGTAACCGCCATGGTCTTTGCCATCACGCCTTTCGCATTGGTAACAGCGATTGGAAGCTGCGCGATCTCAGATGCGAGCAGCGCATCTACTCCGGCAGAAAACGAATAGATCCATTTCAGTTTTTTGGAGCTCCTGCAGTAGGCAGCGGGCATTTTATAGGTGTTCGTCTCATTGCCTCCCCACAGAAAAAGAACCTCCCCGTCCGCATTGTCTTTCAGGGCTTCTTCTTCGGTTCCGTACCAAAAGACCTTTCCGGATATACTGTTTTCGATCTGTTTCTGATGTTCCTGTGTCAGTATCATGGGGACCGGATTGCCGGTCTTAAAGATTATGACTACGTCTGCCATCGTTTCCCGCCTCCTGTTTCCGAAATATACTTCTGATGAAATTACAGCATAATGATCTCCTGCGGGAAGGTCTCCACGCGCACGCCGCCTGCCGCCGTGACCAGATAATTGTCACAGCAGAACCCGAAGGCTTTTTCCGTCACATAAGTCGGATGGACCGCAATATTCATGTTTTCCTGCAGCACAGTATCATCGATCTCCGCAAATCCGGGGGATTCGATCAGGTCATATCCCTGTCCGTGGGTAAAGATCCGGCGTTCTCTCGGAAGATCCATCTCCTCCAGAACCACATTGACCGCGTCCGTTATGCTGCCTGCCATCATGCCCGGCTTCAGAAGCTGCGCCGTGCGCCTTTGTACTTCCTTCGACTGGTCGAACAGCCTGACCAATTCTTCCGACGGCTTTCCCCCGACAATATAGGGCCTTGATATTTCACAGAAATATCCGCCGCAGCCGGAAGTTTCCACCATGATCACCACCGCATCTCCTTTTTCAATGGTCCGGTTCTGGTAATAGGTATACTGGATCGGCGCACACACATTTGCCGGTCCCGAGCCGATCATGACCAGCTGTTCCTCGCTGCCGAGCTCCAGCAGCTTTGCGATCACTTTCAGCTGGAGCTCGTATTCCTTCATTCCGGGCTTCAGGATCTGCGCAATATAATCCATGACCTCGTCATGCATCCTTCCGCTGACCATAACGCCCTGCTCCAGTTCTTCCCGGCTCTTGGGGCTCTTGATCTTATCGATCTGTCTGGTAAAATTGATGATCTCCGCCGTGGTGTTATCCCGGATATGATCACAGATCACATGGTTGATCAGCGCATCTCCCACCAGACCGATCCTTTTGGCTCCGCACTCATTGATCTTCGCCGAGATCAGCTGTGCATCCCAGGGATTGGTATAATCCAGGGTCCTGATATAAGCGGAAGACAGTCTTTCCACCGGGTATCTTAACGCCCACTCCGGAAGGAGCGGATGGTCGGGAGCTCCATGTGTGATCGAGGTCATATTCCCCTCTTTATCCAGCATGACTGTCATGGGATAACCCTGCACGGCTGGGATATCCAGAAACCATCGTACATATCCACCCAAATATTTATTGTCATTCTGGGCGATAATCAGATCGACGTCCTCTTCTTTCATGGCCTGAAGGGTCAGATCCACCCTTCGTCTGATCTCTTCCCTAGATCTGGGATTCCGTATTTTTGCCCGTAAGATCTCTTCCTGATTCATTTTATCCCTCTCCTTTTCCGAGATGTCTTTTCCACAGATCCCGTCCGATCAGCAATCGATCACCACAAAATCATTCGGGAACTGATTCAGGCTTTCTGCTCCGTCTGCTGTTACCAAGAACATAGTACCGGGCCCGAACATGGCATAATCACCGGGTGTCCAGCCTTTCACCGCTGCACTCGGATGAATGACAAACAGCATTCCTTCTTCATACAGATGATCTTCGCCCGGGATAAAAGTCCCTTCATCCACCTCAAGACCGCTCATGTGGGAAACTGGCCCTGACGTAAACTGCGTGGGAGAAAGGAACCCTCTGGATTCGATCACCTCATTGATCTTTTCCAGCACATGCTTTGCATTGACACCTGGACCGATCATATCGGCGGCTGCCCAGACGGCTTCATCTACGGCGGCATTCATGTCAAGCATGATCTGTGGCGGGTTCCCCAGAGAAAAATGCTGGATCTTCTGCGTATAATACCCGCCTGCACTCGATGTGATCTCACAGGTTGCCATGTCCCCTTTTTCCAATGGAATCTGTTCGCAGGTCCAGGGCGGCAGGACGGAACTGATGTCTTTCTTTCCGACCATAATCTGGTTCAGAGTACCAGTTGATCCCATGGAACACATGACTTTTTCCCACTCTCCCCAGATCTCATTTGGCGTAATGCCGGGCCTTACAATGTCTTTGAGCTGGCTGCAGCAGATATCCACGGACTGTGGAGACCTCCTGAGAAGTGTGAGCTCATTGCCCTTCTTGCACTGTCTGACAAGATCAAAGGGATGATCGATCACCCGGAACTCTGCCCCAGGAAGATCGTGCTTCAGGTTTTCATACATTTCCGCTGACATGGCCCGCATTGTCACGCCAATCCGTCCTGTTTCGCAGGAACGTTCCTTCAGGAATCCTGATATGGCTCCCGGACCGTTCAGCCTGGAATCCTTGACCCAGTACCATGGTGTGTTTCTGTTCGTCAGTGTCAGGATATACTCTCTGCCGGGACCTGCCACAAAAGCAGCCGGAGCAAAGGCTTCTTCCCGGAAAAAGACCATATAGACCCATCTCGTGTTATAGAATTCTCCTCCGATATACTTCAGAGGGCCGTCTCCTGTAACGATCATGGCGTCGATTTCCAGATCTTCCATCATGGCCCGTATTGCCTTATAATTCCGTTCTCTGTCTTCTAATGTTAACACTGCCATTTTCTTTCTCCTCATTCCTTGCTGAGCGCTGCTTTGCAGGTCCTTCAGATTCATCCCTGTCTGTCAGGGAGTGAGAGCGGGATCTCCTTTTTCAGCGGCTCAAATGCCTTCCGGATCGCCTCCTGATCCAGTCCCTGCCTTACGATCTGATTGTGCTTCAGGTCCTGTGCATGCTGAAGCCTTCCCGATTCATACAGGTGAGATCTTTTCTTCTCTTCTTCCGTCATCTGCAGGATGATCTTTCCGTCTTCCCGGATCACAGGGATCCCGACTGCTCCGCACAAGGCGCATGCAGCGGTTCCGCCGGTCTCATCTGCACGGATCACATTGCAATGACAGACCGGGCAGGAGCCTTCCGGTCCATGATACAGTCTGTCTTCGGGATGTTTCCCTGCTTCTCTTGCGATATTTCTTCCCAATTGTTCCGCCCTGGCCAGTTTTTCGGGATTGCCCGGAACATCCTGGTTCCATTCCACCTGATAGTAATCATTGATGGTCATTCCCATGGAGACACAGGGAGATGCTGTGGTCGGAAATCCCAGATAGGACCATTCGCTTCCGCCGTGGGCAATAATACCGGCTGCCCGGGATCTGAGCCACCTTGTATCGATCTTCGGATCAAGACCGGCAGCGATCCTGGCTTCATAAGTCATCCTCATAAAGGTCACATCATGAGAAGGACCGATCCTGTCGCACATGATCCTGTAAGTTCCGGCAGCTGTCGCCTCATACATGGGCGCTACAAAGATCAGTCCGTCGCTGGAAAGCATCTGCTCATCCAGCCAGGCCATGTCGTCATCCTTTAACGGACAGGTTCCCTTGAAATCAGGATCCCGCATTACTCTGACACAGGTACCGCAGTTGATACAGGGCTTGATATTCAGTTTCATCAGGTTGATCAGTTCAATCCCGGCTCCCTCATCCCTGGCTGCCTTCAGGGCAGTTCTGGCGAGTTTTTCCCCGATCTGATCCGGACGTCCGCACACAATTGCTGTTATTTTCATACTGTCTTTCTTTCCTCGTGTTTTGAGATTTCATAAAGCAGCGGCAGTATTTCAGCCATCCTGTGACATTCATAGGCATTATGCCAGGCAAACATTCTTGTCATTTCCGGATCTGCGTCATGAACTTTCTCAAATCCCCGGTCTGTTATCTTCACGCCGATATAATTGAAGGACTGTACCTGGATTCCTTCTCCGTATCTTTTATAGATCTTTACAAGGGCATTATAAAGATCTTCTCCTTCTCCTTCTTCCGGGCTGCTTATCCCGGAGGAGACGACTGCATGCATAAAGCTCGAATCCAGTTTATCCGGAGCATCAGGCAGTTTCAGGATCTTTTCATCGGTAAATCCGCCGGTATAGATTTTCATATACCCCCAGCCGACGTCCTCGATCAGGGGTTCTGCATGGCTTTTATGCCAACCCGGCATCCAGATCTTATAATTCAGATAATCCAGTTCCGGGTTTTTGAACCAGCCATACCAAAACTTTTCCATTGCAAGCGTGACATTGGGCATACAGGTCCTGACGGTGGAATATCCGGTTCCGTCTTCTAAGATGCACCAACCGTTATCAGCCGGCATGGAATCAGGAAGAAAAGCTTTATGCAGGTCATCAAAGCCCAGAGCCTGAGATCTGTCCAGCTGTTTCTCTCTCAGTGCATCCAGTATCTCATCAGGAGGATCTTGGACCGGCCTGTAATAGACCGGCGCATAAGGGCTGGTCAGCTGTTCTTCTGACAGTTCAGGCAAATGTCTGTTATGGTAGATTTCTTTGTTGATCATTTTCCCCATATCCCTCCTGTTCTGCACATTCTCATGAAAGGGTCGTGGCCTTCTGTATTTGTGCAGCCAATTTCTTTCTTGCTGCCCAGTCATTCATTCTATCCTGATTTGCGGAGATACCCATGAACAGAATCAGGAAGGCTCCGCTGGCTACGCTCTGCATGGGGGAAGGCAGTCCGACTGCTATGATCCCCGAAGTCAGCAGCTTCATTGTCAGTGTTCCGATGAAGATACCTGCCGTAATGTTGATATGTTTGGAAAGATATCGTCCCATAAAGATCGGTGCAAACGCATTGCACATCAAGTTCATGGAATTATTCTGTGTGGGGGAAGATTCCACAATGCCGCTCATGCCGGAATAACAGACCGCAGCCATTCCCACAAAGATCCCGAGGATCAGAAAGCATACCAGGGTATTTCTTCTTTCATCGATATTGTTGTTTACCGCGATCGCCTGTCCATCCCGCAGGGCATAATAGTTTCTTCCGAAAGAGCTTCTGGAATATACCATATAATAGACCAGGCCCATGACCACTAGAAGGATGAAGATCCACGGTTCATGGCCGAACATGGCCTTGCTGCCGCGCAATTCTGCCGGCTGTCCTTTATTATAGATATATCCGATAAACTCATATATTTTCATCATGCCGACTGAGATCAGCAGCATGGGGATCTTCAAAGTCACATATAAGATTCCGTTTACAAGTCCAAATACCGTTCCAAAGAACAGGATACAGACCATCATTCCCCAAGGTCCGAACCCCAGGGACTTGCCTGTCCCTACGCCCAGAAGACAGGTCAGGATCATCATATTGCCTACGGAGAAATCCCACCGTTTACTCATCATATTCCCAGACATCGCCCAAGCCATCATGGTGGTGGGAACCGCCTGCGTAAGCACCATCTTAACGCTGTTTACAGATCCGAAAGCACCCGCGCCGGGCAGGACCCTGCAAAGGATAAAGAATATCAGATATACCCCTATCGGCCATACGATCACCTGCGCGATACTGCTTATGATACTTTTTGCACTTTTTCTGTTGCTCATATTCATGATCTCCCCTGCTCTTGCCGAAAGTCATTCGGACCGTTATCGAAGATTCAGATCCATCATGTCAGGGAAACCCTGATGCAGGATACTGCCGTCGCAATATCCTGCATACAGAGTGTTCCTGCAATATCATTTATTTGCGTGCTGCTACGCTTTCAATGGAATAGTCTCCTGTGATCGATTCAAATGTTGCATAATCTGCACCGATCATATCGATAAACTCTTCATTGCTGAACGGCATATTTCCATCATAGGAGAAGGAATGCATCTGATTGTATTCATCAGCATTGTATGCAATCAGATACGGCATTCTCAGAGATGCAGCCATGCCCGTGTCATCAACAACTCTCTGGCCTGTCATCTGAGAAAACAGAAGAGCAAGAGCAACCTGCATATGGCCGATACATCCATCTGCACAGCCGTGAAGTCTTTCTGCTTCAAAGTATTCCACAACATAATCTTCTGCTGCCTCATAGCAGAACATGTAGACTTCATTTGCGCCGGTCTTTCCAGCCTGCTCCAGCACGCCGCCGGCGTTCTTGGCAGCATTCAGTCCTGCTCCGAAACCGTTAAGATCGGGATAATTTGTGATCAGATTCTGGGAACCTTCCACTTTGTCATAAGAACGGACCTCTGCCAGAAGCTCCAGATTATTGGCTGCCAGAGTATCCTTGAAACCAATCGCTCTGTTGTCATTGGCAACACCTGAGCCTTCCGGCATTCCCAGGAATACCCACTTGTCAGCGCCTCTGTCAATACAGTACTGGGTCATTTCGCAGGCTGCCTCATAGTCCATGGAAGAAACGGAACCTGCATAATAATCGCTGCCGCACATAGCCGGGAAATAATCCGCATCGATATAGTTGCCCCATGCATAGGAAACAGGGATCTGCTTAGAATCAAAATACTCCTGCACCTTGTCGCCTATGGAGCCATCCATCATGCACATAACGCCGGTCACACCTGCGCCGTACAGATTCTCGGCGGCTGTCATGATCTCACCGGGATTGCCTGCTTCCGCAATCGCTGTTTCCGCTCCAACTTCCTTGCACAGTGCTTCAAATCCATCGATGATATTGATCGCCCATGGAGTCGTCGTGGAGTAGATCATAAGACCAATCTTCTGTCCTGACAGATCCACCTTGCCTTCTGCCGGTTCTGCCATTGCAGCAGTTGCCATCAGCAGAACAAGTGCCATAATAATGGCCATACATTTTGCTACTAACTTTTTCATTGTACTACCTCCTCATTTTTTTTTAACCAGCCGGGTTCTTTCAGAGCTGCAGACAGTCCTTTCCTCATACCAGGCAGTTATTTACAGTATTATTTCACCGGTCTTATCTGCCTTCTATCTATCTCGGCAGAAGCTTGACCCCTTTGTCTCTTACAAACGAAATGGCAACCACGACGAGGAAGATCAGTCCTCTTACTCCGTGAGTCCATTCCACTGCGATGCCGCACACGACCAGTCCGTTTACCAGCAGAGAAATGATCAGGCTGCCGATCACGCCGCATCGGATCGCTGTCCTGACACCGCCGCCCATGGCCATGCCTCCCAGCGCCATCGCGGTAATGACATTCATCTCCTCGTTCATACCAGAACTAGTGGAAACATTTCCGACTCTTGCCAGATAAAAAAACGTTGCAATACCGACGATCGCTCCGCCGAACATGTAGGCAATCAGGCGGTATTTTTTCAGAGGCATTCCCGTCTGCGCTGCTGCCTGCTGGTTTTCTCCGTAAGCCTGGCTGGCACGGCCGATCTTGGTCCGGTTAAAAAGAATCCAGCAGATAAATACGATCACTATCAGACAGGCAAACCGAAACCAGATATTGTTTGCAATCCCGAGATTGATTGAGGAAAAGCTTCTTACGTTGAATACGGAATTCACGATGCCTCTGGTAAGGAACATCATGGAGACTGTGCCGATGTAAGGGTTCATGTTCAAGCCTACCGTTATGATCCCCGTGACTGCATAGCAGCCGATCCCCGTGATGATGCACATCGGCAGCACCAGCACGATACTGCCTGTCGCATTTGCAACCGCAACACCCGTAAGAGAGCACAGGGCAATCACTCCTCCCGGTGAAAAATCCATTCCGCCCTGGGCATAGATCATGGCCAGCCCGGAGGCTACCATCATAGTGGTAAAGGCCTGGTTGATAATGGTCGTGATATTATCTCCCATAAAGATCCTTCCACCGGACCATATACCGAAGATCGCGATCACGGCCACCAGACCCATCACAGGAAGCCACATCCTGACCAGCTCTTTTTTTTCTGTTCCGGATTTCATACCTGTATCAGCCATTTGAACCCTCCTATATCATTTCCCTTATAAGATCATGTTCCGAAAGATCCGACGACCTTAGGTGTTCGCCTTCTATCCGGCCATTCTTCATGATGATTATACGGTCGCTCATACCGATCAGTTCCTGAAGCTCTTCCGATATGAGAACGATGGCATGACCGTTTTTCTTAAGATCTTCGATCAGACGGTACATGGCAGCTTTTACCCCTACGTCCACACCTCGGGTAGGACAGTCAAATACCAGGATCTGGGATCCTTTCCCCAGCCATTTGGCAAATGCCACCTTCTGTTTATTTCCTCCGGAAAGCGCTCTGGTCTTTTGCTGCCCGCCTTCACATTTGATGCTCAGGGCATCAATCTGCTGCTGTGTGTACTGTTTTTCCCTTGCTTTGGAGATGATCCCGAAACTGGATATCTTTTCCAGAGAAGGGATCGTGATATTAAAACCGATCCCGGCCTGAAGCATCAGCGATTCTGTATCCCGGTTTTTGGAAACATATCCAATCCCAGCTGCAGCCGCCTGATGTGTTTTGGAGATCTTTCTGCCGTTCACAGTGATCTGTCCGGAAACCATGATATCAACGCCGAACATCGCTCTTCCCAGCTCATGCATGCCGCATTCCGACAGGCCGCCGATTCCCAGGATCTCTCCTTCATGCAGCTCCAGATTGACATCCCTCAAGGTATGCAGGCCATACAGGTGCTCCACTTTCATCACCACCCTGTCGCCATGGCTTCCGTCATAATCAGCCCGGTAATAATCACCTTTTATCTCCCGGCCTACCATCATGTTCTGGATCTTGTTCTTTTCAAATTCCGGTTTTGACAGATCCCCGATCATCACGCCGTCCCGGAGTACAGTCAGATTGTCGCAGACCTCTATGATCTCATCCAGGTCGTGGGAGATAAAAATCACGCTTTTATTCTCCGCCACCTGTTTTTTCATCAAGCCATAAATGATCTCTCTTCCGTTCTGGGAAAGAGCAGTTGTTGTCTCGTCGACGATAAGAATATCCGGATCGCAGCGCATGGCGGACGCGACTTCCAGGAGTTTACGGTCCTCCAGATTTATGGAAGTTGTAGGTCTCGAGGTGTCTATAGTGGTAACCCCTATCTTTTCAAACGCTTTTTTGGCTTCTTCGTGCAGCTTCTTTTTTTCAACGATAGAGCCTCTTGAAAAATTCTGGATCTCCCCGAGAAACATATTTTCCGCGATCCCTATGCCGCCGATCGTCCCGATCTCCTGTACGATCATGGCAACTTTACTGTCCCGGGCCTCCCGGACGTTTGCCGGGGCATAAGGTTTCCCCTCCAGAAACATTTCTCCCGAATCACATTTCTGAAATCCGGCAATGATTGAAGTCATCGTTGACTTTCCCGATCCGTTTTCTCCCACCAATCCTCTGACTTCACCACGGTTCAGAACAAAATCCACACCTCTCAGCGCTTTCGTCGCCCCGAAGGTTTTTACCATATTGCTGATCCTGAATAATTCCTGCGACATATGGAAGCCCCTTTCCATTCAACTCTTATATCTCAATGATCTCCTGCGGGAAATGATGAAGTCTTACGGCACCTTCCTCGCAGATCCGGAAATTATCTGCACATGTACACATAGCATAACGGTTTACCGCTGCCGGATGAAGCACGATAAACATATCCTTTGCGAATGGCATAGTCTCGCCCGGCAGCAGGCCTGGGCGTTCGATCAGGTCATATCCCTGTCCATGGGCAAAGAGCCGTTCCTCTGGCGCATATCCGTCTTCCTTCAGGAACCGGTTCAGAGCAAGGAACACTTCCACCGGATCTCCTCCCGGAACCAGCATGTCCCCGCACATCTGCAGAGCTCTGACTGCTTTATTCCATGCGGCTTTCAGTTCTTCACTGGGTTTTGCCCCAAGTGTAAAAGTTCTCTGAAGTTCTGCAAAGAATCCACCCGGACCGGAAGACTCGATCAATACGGAAATGTTATCCCCTTCTTCTATGGTCTTGCCCTCATACAACAGTGGCACCTGTCCGCAGACCGTATTCATCGGGCTTGAGGAAACCGTAAGGAAAAACTGACCTTCTGCCCCGGCCTTAAGGCACAGATCATGGATATCATTTCTGACTTCCAGCTCGCTGCGTCCCGCGCGGATCAGATCGGGAACCTGCTCCATGACCTGATCCTCCAGGTCACAGACTGCCTGAGCGATCTCCAACTCTTCCGATGATTTTACCGCTTTGATCAGATCGATCTCGTCTGTTACATCTGTGAAATCACATTCGGGCAGTTCCCTCATCAGGCAGTTGTAAAAACTTGCATGCATCCGTCCCAGATTGATCAGGCCGATCTGTTTTTTTCCTGTGGCTTTGATCTCTTCCGCTGCCACCAGGGCATCCACCTCATTCGTTGGGTTGATTGTTCGGAAATACGGACGCCCAATAGCCTTTTTGATCCCCCGCCGCATAAATTCCGGCGGCAAAGGCCTTGTAACGCCGCTGGAATTGATCATGATCATCCCATCCTCTTTCTGAAAAATGATCGTTTCCGGATATCCTGCCTGCACATCGCTGAACCATCTGACATAACCGCCCAGATCCTGGCCTTCATTCTGCATCACCAGGAGATCCAGTCCTTTATCCTCCATCATCCGGCGTACCAGTGACCATCTCCGCTGCAGTTCCTGATCGGAAACCGGATATAGAAACCTGCCTCCAAGAGATTCTCTTTCCAGCATTGCAATATCCTCCTGTCATATCAAACCATATATCAGACCTGCCATACTATTTCGCATAATGGTTTATGCGGCTCCTGAACTGTCATTGACCTGCTTTCTGGCTTTCCGGGTAAGAAAATACTGCCGGATACGCTCCTGGTTGGAAGAGTAGGCTATGATTATGAACAGGAAGATCCCGTTTGCTACAGTCTGCAGGGTAGATGTCAGCCCCACTGCCATCAGTCCTGCCGTCAGGAGCTTCACGGTCAGGGATCCGATATAAATACCAATGGTAATATTGGAATATTTCGCAATGAACATTCCGATAAAGACCGGAAGCATTGCTTCAAACACCGTGTTTGCCGTACCCATATCCACACTGACTTCCACAGCCCCGCGGAAGGACATATAGACAACTGCCGCAACACCGGCAAAGATCCCGCACATGAAATAACTGAACATGATATCCTTGTTCTCACTGATACCGATATTCTTTGCGACAGGAGCATTGTTTGCCATGGAACGGTTGTTATAGCCAAACCGGGTATATGTATAGATAATGTAATGGATCAGGGCAAAAAAGACCGCCAGGATAAAGATCCAGGGCGATTGGCCCAATAAGGTCATGTTGGAGCCGACTTTTACATGGGCGCCGTGACCACCGAACACGATGGTCTCAACTGTCTCATAAACCATCAGAAGTCCAAAGCTCGTCACAAGTGTAGGTGCGGCGATCGCGATCTGGACAACGCCGTTGAACAAGCCGAAGAGAATGCCAAAGATCAGGCAGAACAGCAGTGCTCCCCAGGGACCCCAGCCAAGGTTCTGCGAGATATTCGATCCTATGATGCCGCCTAATATTACGATAGAGCCGACCGAAAAGTCCCATCTCTTATTCAGCATATTAAAAGACATGGCCCATCCCACCAGGGCATTTAAAACAGCCTGCTGAAAAATGATCTTCAGCGAATTCCAGGTTCCAAAGGCACTTTTAGTCGTCACCTTTGTCAGAAGGAAAAATACGATATAGACCACGACCGGGATTGCTATGGTTTTTAATATGTTCAATAAAACTTTTCCTGCTTTTCCGGATCTCATGAGAAATTCCCTTTCCGTAATGATAATCATCCTGTACCTGGGAAAGGATCGGGGATCCTTTCCCAGGTGATTATTCAGGTGTTCCGGTCAGTATCTTTTATTTTGTAGCAAGATACTCCAGATCATATCCGTCCATGAACGCTTCAAATGCTTCTTTTGATGCATCCGGATTGAAGGCGGTCAGATATTCTTTGATCTCGTCGACTGTGAACGGATTCTGATCCATGGCACCATGTACATAGGTCAGGTATTCGTCTGCAGAAGATACATAGATCGTATCAAGCGTGTGTCTGCATGCACCGTCCGTATACAGAGGTGCTCCTGTAATGGCGTTGTACAGATTGATAAATGCAAAGACAGCATTGATCGGAGTACCGACACCAAGAGTAGCCAGCGCACCTGTCTCAAACAGGTCTTCTGCACCCGCTTCCTCGCGGAAGCCTGCAAATTTCATGGTATCCTGCTTGCCTGCCGCGATGATCGGCTGCATACACTCTTCGATACCGCCTGCCAAAGCGATGATGGCATCCTGGTCAGGATACTGGGCAACCATATTCTGGGCGGATTCTGTCAGGTTGTAGGCAAGGCCTTCTGCGACCAGTTCGATACCGGTCTCTTCCACGCCCTGTTTCACGCCTGCATAACGGCCGTCATGCATATCGGAGGTTCCCATTGGAAGAGAGATCAGACCGAGCTTCTGCACGCCGTACTTGTCAGCCAGCACATGTACCATTCCGAGGGTGGAGGCTGCATCATCATTTCCTACAGCGCCGGCATAAAACGGATTGTCCTTGACCTGCTCATAGATGTCATCGCCAGGGACTGTACCGCAGATCGTGAAGTAGATACCGTTCTGCTCGCAGAATTCTACTTCATTAAGCGTATTCATAGTAGGCATGGTAAGAATACCCTTTACACCTGCTGCCGCATAGTTTTCCATAGCCTCGTTCATGGCTTCTGCTTCCTGCGCCGCTGCATAGTTGAACTCAATGTTGAGTGCCTCGCCGATGGTATCCAGGTACTGTTTTACGGTCAGGCCATATCCATTCTCTGTGAATGTCAGGATAACACCGATCTTCATCGGTTCTTCCGATTCACCTGCAAATACCGTCATCGATCCGAATGCGAGTACTGCTGCAAGTATCAGTGCCACAATTGTTTTCATCTTTTTCATTGCTTTTCCCCACTTTCTGTTTTTATTATTCTGTTTATTTAAGCAGCATTCTTTTTGCTGTCTAAACCGATTTTACCGAATAGTCCTGTGATCGATTCCGAACTTCCCCGGTAATTTACAAATACAACCGCCAAGAACACCAGTCCTTTGATTCCTTCTGTCATCAGATCGTCCATCCCCAAGATCACAAGGCCATTTCCAAGGACTGTCAAGATCAAAGGTCCAGCGATAGCGCTGACGATATTGCTCCGATACCCTCCTCTGGGTGGAAGGCCTCCCAGCATCAGGGCTACGATCACCTCCAGCTGAAGCCCGTTTGCAAAACCGGTAGCCATCCTTCCTGTCCTGCAAAGGAGGAAAAAGGCTGCGATCCCCACGCAGACGCCGCTGATCATATACGCCAACAGCCGGTACTTCTTGACACTGATGCCAGACTGTTCGGCTGCAACAGAGTTTTCGCCGATCGCTTTGTTGTATCTTCCGATCAGGGATTTACTCAATAAAAATGTCGTAACGATAAAGACCACGATCAGGACAATGATCTTGACAGGCCAGGATTTAAAAGCGGATACATCCACGGTGACGGAAACGGCATTTGTAGCAATAACTGCCATCACGATCCCCCGACAGATATTCATCATACAGATGGACGAGATGAAGGCCGGAACTCCGAACACCACGGTCAGCGCTCCAGTGATCACGCTGCAGATGGTCCCTACCAGCACACAGGCGATCCCGCAAATCACCACGGGAACTCCTATCTGCATAAGCAATCCTGCAATCAGCCCCGAGAAAGCCATCACCGATGCGCAGGAAAAGTCGATCCCTCCGTGTGCAAAGATAAAGATCAGTCCCATGGCAAGGATTGCCAGCGAATAGGACTGGTTCAGGATCGTCTGAAGATTGTTGGCTGTATAGTTCTTCCATCCGGTCGCGAAGCCAAAGACCAGGATCACCAGGATCATTCCGATGATCGGTGTGACGACGTTTCTGTTGTTCTTTATATACTCCTGCATATCATTATCCTCAAATACTGCGATCTGCCTGTTCCGCATCATCAGATCATATAATTGATGATATCGTGTTCCTTCAGGTCAGGATTTCTCGGAAACTCCTTCGTGAACTGCCCATCCTTCATGATCAGGATACGGTCGCTCATCCCAATCAGTTCCGCCAGTTCCTCAGAGATCATGATGATGGATTTCCCAGCATTTTTCAGTTCCTCGATCAGACTGTACATGGCGCTTTTCACGCCAATATCCACACCTCTGGTCGGGCAGTCCAGGATCAGCACATCCGCTCCTGTTGCCAGCCATTTCCCAAATACAACTTTCTGTTTATTGCCTCCGGAAAGGCTGTTGACATTGGAATACATCGAGTTGCACTTGATGCTCAGCCGATCGATCTCCTCCTGTACCATGGGGATTTCCTTCGCGGCTGACACAAACCCTCCCCGGCTGATCTTTTTCAGCGATGCCAGGGTGATATTGTTGCGGATCGTTGTTGTCAGGAGAAGAGCCTCCACATCCCTGTTCTTGGAAACATATCCGATGCCATGTTTTACAGAGCCCCAGGGATTTGTGATCTTATAATCGGAATCTCTTTTTTTCAGAACGACCTTCCCTTTGATGGGTTTCTCGATCCCATACAGGATCCTGCCCAGTTCATGCATGCCGCTTTCCGTCAGTCCGCCGATCCCCAGGATCTCACCTTTATGAAGCTTAAGGTCAATCCCTTTCAGGACTTTTTCGGTGCTGATATCGGAAGCTTCCAGCACAACTTCTTCACTGACCGCTCCGTCAGCATCTTCCCGGTAATAGTTCTCCGACATATCGCGGCCAACCATCATATTCCGTATGGCCCGTCCGTTCATTTCCTCTTTTTCCAAGCGTCCGACTTTTACGCCGTCTCTTAATACTACCACGCTGTCGCACTGCGCCATGATCTCATCAATGTCATGAGAAATGATAATGACTGCCTTTCCCTCGTCCCGCATCCTGCGCATATTGGCATAGATGATATCTCTGCCGTAGACCGAAAGTGCTGTCGTCGTTTCATCAACGATCAGCAGTTCCGGGTCATCGTCCAGCGCTCTGGCGATTTCCACGATCTTTTTATCTTCCTGGCTGAGAACATTGATATTGTCCGCCGGATCCATCCTGTCCACACCGATCTTGTCAAGGGCTTCCTTTGCAGCCTGCTGCATGGCTTTTTTGTTGACAAATGGTCCTTTCAAGAAGAATTGCTCTTTTCCGGCAAAGATATTGTCAGTAATGGAGATATTGGGGATCGTTCCAGCTTCCTGTACGATCATGGCAACGCCCTTTTTCTGCCCGTCCACCGGATTAACGGGAAGATAACGCTCGCCGTGTTTATACATCACGCCGCTGGTAGGAGGCTGAATCCCGGCAATAACAGAACTCAGAGTGGACTTGCCGGAACCATTCTCACCGATCAGTCCGCAGATCTCTCCGCCATAAAACTCCATTGTCACATCTGTCAATGCTTTGGTAGGACCGAAGTTCTTACATATGTTTTCAACTTTTAATACAACCTCTTTCATATGGATATATCCTTTTAAATAACATAGATCTCATTGATGGTCTGATTCAGGCTTTTTACCCCGTTTTCGGTCACCAGGAACATGGTGCCCGGACCGAAGATCCCCGGTTTTCCCGGTTCCCATCCGGGAAGAGCTGCAGCCGGATGGAGCACAAACAGCATGCCCTCCTCCAGATAAAAATCCTTCACCGGGGAAAATGTTCCTTCATCCATCTCGTAACCGCTCAAATGCCCGCAGGGACCGGAGATAAAATCTTTCCTCGCAGACAGAAATCCTTTTGCCTCTATCTGGTCATCGATAGCATTCACAAGATCCTTTGCATTGACTCCCGGTTTTACCATTTTCACACAGTCCCGGATAGCTTCGTCAACTGCATCGAACATCTCCCTGTATTCATGCTTTGGCTCTCCGAAGGAATAAACGGCAATCTTCTGCAGCCAGCATCCCCGGTAACACACTGTGATCTCTACGACCATTAGATCTCCTTCTCTGAGAGCCCTTGGTTTATGATCTGCCGGGATGGCCGGGCTGCTGATATCGACCGGATCTGCATTGACCAGGATCAGGGTATTTTCCGCACCTCGGCCGATCATGATATTTTCCAGGATGCCTTTTACTTCATACTCGTACATCCCGGTGTGCAGCAGACCCGGGAGTTCCCTTACACAGGTATCCACAATATCAATGGCTTCCTCTATGATCTTCAGATAACCGCCTGATTTACAGCGCCTGAGTGTCTTAAATGGTTCTGAGATGTCTTTGATCTTTACATGCAGCTGATCCAGACAATCCTGCATTGCCATGTAAAGTCCCATCGGCAAAGCCTCCAGATTGAGACCGATCGTTTTACTATCCAGTCCTTTGTCCCTGACCGCCTTTACGATATTGGGAAATGTCATGACATCAAACTCTTTGATCCAGTAATCGGCAGCATTTTTTCTTACCGGTGTCAAGATATACTCCCTGCCTTCGTTTCCCTGGAAAAAGATTGGTTCTCCCTGCCTGGGGATCAGTGCAAATACACCCCATCCCGCAGCATATTCACCGTTTACATATTTGATCGGACCATCGCCTGACACGAGCAGACCGTCCACACCCTGTTCGTCCATCAGGGTGTAAATCTTTCGATAGTGTTCTTTTCTGTCCTGCTGTGACAGAAGTGTTGTTGAGATCATGATCTCCTCCCTATTCCGCAGTTCCGTCTCTGAAAATTGTTTCTATTGTACAATAAAACCATTCTGATTCCTATTCTGTATTATTATTGCATAATTATCTGTACATGTATAATCAAAAAAATGAATGACTGATATTCAGTTTTTCTATCCTCTCTTCCTTTATTTTCTTCTGGCAGTTTTTCTGCTATACTTATTAAACAGCCTGATCATCATGAACATCTGTACGGAGGAATCCATGAACCTGATGTATTTGAAATATTTCGTTTCCATCGCAGACACCCTGTCATTCACAGAATCTTCAAAAAGGCTGTTTGTCTCACAGCCAACGCTTTCACACGGCATCAGCTCTCTGGAATCCGAACTGGAAACCATGCTGTTCATCCGAAGGCATCATTCCCTGGAGCTGAGTGAATCGGGGAAAAAGCTTTATGCGATAGCCACACAGATTATTTCCCTTGTAAACAGGGCTTATGATGAGGTCAAACCTCCGGTAGAGCCGGAAACCTCCTCACTGCGCATCGGGTTTATGACAGATCTGCTGCCGATGTGTTTCAAGAGTGTCCTTTCCCCATTTTTGCAGAAGCACCCGGAAATCAAGTCTCATCTGGATCAGAACTATGTGATAGAACTACATAACAAACTGAAAAACAACAAACTGGATATCATCATTACCAGACAGTCTTCTCTTTACGATATCCCGATTCCCGGCAGCAGCACGATCAATATCCTGGAGGATGAATTCTGTCTGGCCATACCGGTAGGACATCCTGCTGCAAAATACGACCGGCTTTCTGACCTGTCGATCTTCAAGGACAATTATTTTGTGGCCATGAATCCGAAACATACATCGCCCCTGACGGACAAACTGATCCGGATCTGCAGCAAACGGAATTATCAGCCCAATTTTCTGATCACGGAATCCTTGCTGGATATGGTCCTGGCACAGGTCTCCTCCGGTGCAGGCATTACGATCACCCCTAAATCCTATCTTACTTTTAAGGATTATCCGCATATCAAGGTCATCGAACTGGATAGACAGGAGGATATCATAAACAATATTGTTGCCTGTTATATGGACAACAATGAGAATCCCTCCCTGCAGCTGTACAAAGAATTCCTGACGGAAGATCCCGGCCGGGAAAAATTTGTGATCGGCTGATATATACAGATCATCCGCGCCTTCTGGTTTTTCCCATAGCTGACTGCGCCTTTGCAAAGCTTAACTATGATATATATGTCAGGACTTTGTTGATCTTTTCCCGACAGTTCTTTTTGCACTCTTCAAAGCGTTCCTGCTCCGAAGCGGTCAATTCCGGCAGTGCCGTCCTTACAATTCCCTCCGGTCCGAGATAAACCGGAAGATCGATCGCGAGTCCCTCCTCCAGGATCACGGAAGCACAGATCGGTCCCTTTTCTGAGCCCATGATATGCTCTGCGGTCAGCGCAGCATAAGCACCAGTTGTCCAGCCCGCCGTACGGTTAGCACTGACATCCAGGAAATGCTTCCACCAGTCTTTCATCCAGGCTTCCACCTCCTGCTGTGCTTCCTGCTCCAGCGGACGATGTTCGCTGTTTACCCGGACTGTACTGAACAGAGGGATCACATCTGCTGCATGCTGCCCGATGGCATACGCATCCACGGATGAGGGATCCACATCAAAATAATGCCCCAGTGCCCAGCGAAAGCGGATGCTATCATTTGCTGCCAGGCCGACAACCTGCCTCTCCTTCAGCCCAGACCTCTGATACAGAACATAATTAAAGACATCCAGGGGATTGGTCAGAGAAAGGACTACCGCATCGGGGCAACAGGTACGGACACCATTGCATATGGAATTGATCAAAGGCATCATGGCGGCAATATCTTTGCACGGATCGTGGGTCATCCTGTTCGGCGATAAACCTGCGCCAATGATCACAAGATCCGCCCCTGCGGCGTCTTCCCAGGTTCCAGCCTTCACTTTTGTGCTGCTCTTCAGAAAGATCGCCTGCGATATATCCATAGCGTGGCTCTGAGCCATATCGAAATTCAGGTCCTGCAGCACGATCTCATCGGCAGTTCCCTTTATTGCCAGGCAGAAAGCCGTAGAGGATCCAACCACTCCAGCTCCGCCTACGATAAAAACTTTCATGTGTTATTCTCCATTCTGTTATATAATCTGAAAAGAGCTCTGCAGCAACAGAGCTCTTTTTTCATTCCTCATTGAATACTTATCCCCAACTCTCCACAATCTCCCTGCAGACATCGTCGCTTTTTAAGGAGATACAGTAAATAATGGTATGGACCAGCATGATCAGGCACAACAGACCAAGGCAGATGCCTTCGAAGATCTCAAACGGTCCAAACGGGATCTGGATCATCATGGACACCATGTTCCTGCTAAAGGACTTGGCTGCCAGCAGGAAACAGGAATAACTGCACATGCCGCTGATAAACGCACCGATCAGCGTACCGAGTGCGAAGCATCCCACAGCCAACCGGGGTTTGAAATGCTTGATCAGCATAGTTACATTGATGTGCCCCTTGTGAGACTGTACATAAGGAAGAGCTGCCATAACAATCACCGACAGCCATAACTGAGTAATGTCATAATCGCCGGTCCCTCATCCTCTTCAAAGCTGATTTGTTTTATAATGACATAATATCACGACAGAAAGAAAACGCATGTAACACAGTACACCAAATTACCATAATCTGCAGATCAATATCTTCTTGCCATGTCGATCTCGTTCTTCAGCGTTTCCCCCTTTTCAAACAGGACCAGATTTTCACAGAACAGATCGATCGCTCTGTCAATATATTTAATGCTGTCTGCGGAACAATGCGGGGAGATGATGACATTCGGCATATCCCATAAGGGGCTGTCCGCGTTCAGGGGCTCCGGATCCACCGCATCCAGTGCGGCTCCGCCGATGATCCCGTTCTGAAGAGCAAAGATCAGGTCGTCCGTATTGACAACCGGTCCGCGGGAAATATTGATCAAAACACCGTCTTTTTTCATCGCTTTCAGTTCGTCAAGACCGATCAGGTCTCTGGTGGCATCCGTGAGAGGCGTCAGGATCACCACGAAATCAGCCATCCCTAGTGCTTCTTTCATCTGTGTATTAGGAAGTACTTCATCATAGTTTTCCAAAGGTGTGACCGACCGTTTTACGCCGATCACCCGCATGCCGCAGCATCTGGACAGTCTGGCGACCTCGTTTCCGATGGCTCCAGCCCCCACGATGGTGACCGTCAGCCCTTCTGCTTCCCGGAACGGGGTGTCCACCTGCTTACTCCATATATGGGCTCGCTGTCTTCGGAAGAGTTCCTGCGAATGACGCATGAAACTGATCATGTATCCCAAGGTAGTAAGGCCCATGGTCTTGCCGTGGATCCCTTTTGCATTGGTCAGCTTTACCGGAAGTTCACAGATTGGGGAATCCATGATGGGATTGACTCCTGCTGAAAAGGAATTGATCCATTTCAGCTTCTTTGACTGCAGGCAGTATTTCACGGGCATTTCGCCGGAACCGCCCCAGATAAACAGAACGTCCCCATCATACTTCTTTTCCAGGGCTTCCGCTTCATCCCGGCACCAGTATACATTTCCGGAAACACATTTTTTTATTCTTTTGATATGATCCTCATTCACCACCATGGGAACAAGGTTCGAATCCTTAAACATTACAACAACATCAGCCATTTTCAAGATCTCCTTTTTTATGATTTCACACCTGCTGCTTACTTACCCAGTATCCACGTCGTAATGGCAGGGAAGAACGCCACCAGGAGATCCATCACGATCATGACCGCGATAAACGGAAGGACATTTTTCGCAAGCCGGTGCATCTTGGAACCGGAAACAGTCATACCGGTAAACAATACCGTACCGAAAGGAGGTGTCACAAATCCGATGCAGACAGTAATGGTCATGATAATGCCGAAGTGAGTTGCCGACAGTCCTAGTGAATTGATGACCGGCAGGAACATGGGGATCGTGATCAGAAGGATCGGCGTTGCTTCCATAAAGCAGCCCAGGACCAGAAGGATCAGTATGATCAGCAGCATGATCACATTCGGGTTGTCCGATATTCCCAGAAGCCCGTTCACGACCATCGTTGGTATGCCCGCACGTGACACGACCCAGGCAAACAGACCTGCCGATGCTACGATATACATAACATTGGCCGTACTGATGGCAGAACGTTTCAACAACTGCGGAATATCCCGGAACTTGATCTCCCTGTAAACAAACTTTCCAACGATAAAAGAATACAGGACGGCGATGACAGCAGCTTCTGTTGGTGTCGCGATCCCTGCATAGATGGACCCCAGGATAATAGCCGGGGACCCCAGAGCCGGAATGGCTTTTATCACTGCCAAAAGAGCCTTCTGGAATGTCAGCCTTTCCCCTGGTTCACAGACCATGGCGGCTCTTCCGATCCCCTTATAGCCTCTTTTTTTACATACCACATAAGCAACGAGGCACAAGGCAACCAGCATATCGCTCCCTGCCGGAACACCGAGAAGATACAGATCCGTCAGGGAAACATTGGCATTTACCGCATAAATGACCATAGCGGTGCTTGGTGGAATAATGGGGCCTAAAACGGCTCCCGCACAGAATACACTTGTGGCAAAATCGTTGTCATATCCGGATGCCAGCATATAGGTCAGCATGATGGAACCGATGGTCACGCAGCAGGCCATGGCAGATCCGGTCATGGCCGCAAAGACGGCACACACCAGAAGGGTAACGAAAGCCAGGCCGCCGTGAACGCCGCCGACGATCATATTGCAGACAGCCACCAGACGTTTGGCAATGCCCCCCTTGGCCAGCAGATCACCTGCAAGGATGAAGAACGGGAT
>R26__coassemble_565_pt1 | contig 22376 bp, 22 predicted proteins | sample R26__metabat2_high_PE_046 | metagenome-assembled genome bin R26
GGCATATGCTGCGCTGACGAAAGGGGAAGGGATCCTGGAGAAAGATCCTGTGGAAGCAATGCAGCATTCCTATGACAGAGGCGTAAATGACGAATTTATCGAACCGACGGTGATCACAGACGCGCAGGGATGTCCGAAAGCCGTGATCAAGAGCGGAGATTCCGTGATCTTCTTTAATTTCAGACCGGATCGTGCCAGAGAGATCACCAGGACTTTCTGTATGGAAGACTTTGACGGCTTTGACCGGGGGGAACGGATCTGCACAGATTATGTATGTTTTACGGAATATGACAGTACGATCCCCAATAAATCCATTGTGTTCAAAGAAGAGGAGATTCTCAATACTCTTGGTGAATACTTGTCTAAGCAGGGGCTCAGACAGGCCAGGATCGCAGAAACCGAGAAATATGCCCATGTTACTTTCTTCTTTAACGGAGGCGTAGAAACTCCCAATAAAGGAGAAGACCGGTTCCTGATCCCTTCGCCGAAGGTAGCTACCTATGACCTTCAGCCGGAAATGAGTGCGCCTGCCGTCTGTGACACCCTGGTGGAAAAGATCGGTTCCGGGCTGTACGATGTGATCATCATTAATTTTGCCAATCCGGACATGGTTGGGCATACCGGCGTCAAGGAGGCGGTGATCAAAGCTATCGAAACCGTGGATGAAATGGTGGGACGTGCAGTGGAAGCCATCAAAAAAGCGGATGGTGTGATCTTCCTGTGTGCAGACCACGGAAATGCGGAAGAACTGATCGACTACAAGACGGGAGAACCATGGACAGCTCATACCACAAATCCGGTTCCGTTCATCCTGATCAACGGTCCGGAAGGAATCGGATTGATGGAAGGTGGACGCTTATGCGATATCGCACCGACTCTGCTGGAATTGTTAGGACTTGAAAAACCGCAGGAGATGACGGGACACAGTCTTCTCAAGAAGCTCGATGAGTAAGCAAAAAGCCCGTAAATCTATGAAAATTGTGCTTGCCAAGGAAAAAGGTTTGTGTTAACATACTAGCTGTTGATTTATGTTTAGGAGGGAATCGTTTTGTACACTGTATTGACAATCATTATCTCTATCATAAGTGTTATACTGATCGTTGCCATCATTCTTCAGCAGGGTAAGAGCGCAGGTCTTTCCAGCTCCCTTGCAGGATCTTCCGAGACTTACTGGGCCAAGAACAAGTCCAGATCAAAAGAAGGAAAGCTGGAGAGGATCACCACGATTGCGGGAATTGTATTTTTTGTTTTGGCAATCCTCCTGAATATCGGAGCACTTGTAAAATAAAAAATCAGCTAAAGCACTCTCGCAGGAGAGTGCTTTTTTATTGTTGACAGAAGCTTTGGAAACTGTCAGGCTGCCGGATATGGGAAAAGAGTTATTCAAACTGATCGCGAATAATAAAAAAGCCTATCACGATTATTTTGTGGAGGAGACATTTGAAGCTGGGATCGAACTTGTCGGGACAGAAGTGAAGTCACTGAGAATGGGTAAATGCAGCATCAAAGAATCTTTTATCCGCATACGGAACGGAGAAGCGCTTGTTTACGGTATGAATATCTCTCCCTATGAGAAAGGCAACATTTTTAACCGGGATCCTTTAAGGGTCAGGAAGCTGCTTCTGCACAAGGCAGAGATCCGGCGGATGAACCAGAAGATCATGGAACAGGGAATGACCCTGATCCCTCTGCAGGTTTATTTCAAAGGGAGTCTGTGCAAAGTAGAACTGGGCCTTTGCCGCGGCAAGAAACTTTATGATAAGCGGCAGGATATCGCAAAAAAAGATCAGAGGCGCGAAGCGGAAAGAGACTACAAAGTCCGTAATCTGCGGGCATGATCGATCCGGGGATGTACAGGTTTCGACGGGGTTTTCGAGGCAGGATAAGCCACTGGTAGCGGGTCACTACCTTAAAAGATCCAATTAAATCTAAACGCTAAAGATAATAAATTAGCTTTTGCTGCTTAATTAAGCGGCTCGTCGGCGGAGGGAGTCCCGCTGCCTTCCTGTCCGGCGTCATCCTTGCGGGGAACCCTGCAGTCTAAGCTTTGCAGCTGCAGGAGTATCATGAAGCTACCTTGCATGGAAGTCTGTCATTGGGGATCTGTGCCGGGGAAACAAAATTTCAATGACTGTAGTGGAAGAAAGTCCTGAGGACAGAATTTCGGACAGGGGTTCGATTCCCCTCATCTCCATGAAAAGCCCTTGTACTGCAAGGGCTTTTTTGCTGCTTGCTTCAGAACCCGCTATGTTAACGGCTTCCTGGTTTTCAAAACGGCGCTGATATGTTATCCTGCCTGTGATAATGCAGGAGGATCAAAATGTCATCAATGGTGTATCTGATCGTAGCTGTCCTGAGCAGTGCCTCTATGGCGATTGTTCTTAAGATCTTTCAAAAACAGAAGGGAAACCGGTACGGGATCATCCTGGGAAATTATCTGACCTGTGTCCTTCTGTCTTTTCTCCTGATGCCGGAAAAGCATGCGCTGCTTTCGCCGGATCCGATCACTTTACTGTGCGGGATCGCTGCAGGGGTATTATTCGTTGCAGGACTGGTCAGCATGCAGAGCAGCATCGCTGTCAATGGTGCGATCCTGACTTCCGCTTTTTCAAAGCTGGGACTGATTGTCCCTCTTCTGATCAGTGCTGTATTTTTCGGAGACCGGATCAGGATCCTGCAGATCCCCGGGATCCTGCTGATCTTTTTGTCCTTTTGGCTGATCCTGTTTGATAAAGACTCCATAAAGAAGCAGCAGTCAGGTATTGGATCAGGCAGAAAACCGGTTCTTCTTTTGGCTGTCCTTCTGGCATGCGGCTTTGCAGATACAATGGCGAAAGTTTTCGAACATGTAGGAAAAAGGGAAGAGGACCAGCTGTATTTCCTGATCCTGTTTGCAGCGGCAGCATTGATCACCTGTTTTCTGATGTATATGGAATACAGAAAAACCGGGAAGAAACTCTCCGGGAAAGAATTTCTGGCAGGGATCCTGGTCGGAATCCCGAATTATTTTTCCTCGGCGCTTCTGCTGCAGGCGCTGACAGGACTTCCTTCCTTCGTTGTATATCCGTGCTTTTGCGCCGGAACCCTTCTGCTTGTTACGGTGGTCGGTGCAGCTTTTTTTCGGGAACATCCCGGAAAGAGGGCGTGGGCGGGGCTTGCAGTCATAGTGCTGGCCCTGGTCCTTTTGAATCTGTAAGGGGCGATTCATTACCGGGAAACAGAGCATTCTTCTGCTTCGGAGAGAGCGTCCCGGAATCCACGCAGAGCGTCAAAAGGACTGAAGATCTTAGCCCTGCGCGAGCACTTCATGGAAGGATGCCGGAGCAGAAAAGGATCGAGCCTGTCATGCTGCGGACGGCCTTTGCAGTAGGCAGTATAATATCGGAAATCAGCCGGGACCTGTACGGGAATATTTGCCATCATTCAATCCTCCTGTTAAAATGAAATAAACTTTTAAACTTTTCGGAAACAGATTATCAGATCCAGTGTCCGCTAAAAAGGACACGAATGAAGGAGATAAACAATGAATGAGATAAGACTCGGAACGATCGGAACGGGAAGCATCGTACATTCAATCCTGGATGCTGTGAAGCTCAATGACGGAATCCGGCTTGAAGCTGTGTATTCCAGAAAATGGGAAACAGGAAATACACTTGTGTCGGAGTATGGTGCCGGCAAAGTCTTCACCGATCTGCAGGCTTTTATGAATGATCCCGATCTGGACTGTATCTACATCGCTTCTCCTAACAGTCTCCACGGAAAATATATCGAGCAGGTTCTTCTAAGCGGAAAACATGTGATCTGTGAAAAGCCCATGTGCGCCAGAGCCGCGAAGATCAGGGAACTGAGAGCCCTGGCAAAAAAGAAAAGCCTGTTTCTCGTAGATGCTACACCGACTTCTTTTCTTCCGAACTTCTCGGTTTTGCAGCAGATGCTTCCGAAGATCGGCAGGATCCGTCTGGTCCTTTGCAACTACAGCCAGTATTCCAGCCGATATGACCGTTTCCGCGAGGCTGTGAAAGAGAAGAAGGAGACAGAAATCCCCAATGTTTTTCATCCGGCTTTTTCCGGCGGAAGCCTGATGGACATCAATTATTATAATGTCTATTTTGCCTGTCTGCTGTTTGGAAAACCTCTGTCAGCAGTGTATTATCCGAACCTTGCCTCGCTGCCTCATAAAGAAGTGATCGATACCTCAGGCCTCATGATCCTTCGATATCCGGATTTTCTGTTCAGTGGAGCCGGGGCGAAAGATACCCGGGGCGTCAATTATGCGCAGATCGAAGGAGAAGATGGATTTTTGTATGTGAATGAAGGCACGAACGGGATCGTGTCGGTACGTATCGTAACAAAAGAAGAGGACCGCACATGTGATCTGCAGGACATGAAAGTTTCGGGACCGACCAATCGGTATTATTATGAGATCCGGGAGATCGCCCGCCTGATGCTGGAAGAAAAAGCAGAGGAATTTGATCGCAGGCTTTCTGCAACGATCGATACGATCGAAGTCATTGAAGAAGCCAGAAAATCTGCCGGGATATACTTTCCGGAGGATGAACTGAATGATCCTGGATCCTGAAATGCAAAAACTACTCGTTAAATGAGTTGTCTTATCTTGAGCGTCCTGCTGAAATCTGTTATAATGCAAAAAATCATAAAAAAATTCACATTTTTATCATGAGATTGGCGTTATGAGCAAGAAATTTGACAGCAGAGGCATCACATGTGATGTCTTCCGTGCAAAAAATGAAACAGAACATTTTCATCGGAATATTGAAATGCTGTTTATTATCGAAGGTCATGTGACAGTTGTGATCGAAGAGAATGAATATGTGCTGCATTCCGAAGAGATCCTGCTGATCAACAGTAATAAAATGCATTATATCTATGTAAACGGCGATGCTCTTGTATGCAGGATCAATATTTCCTATGAGATGATGACAGATCTTCTGGACGAAGAATACATCAGTTTCTGGTGCGCACAGATCCCATCTGATACGCCGAATTACCGGGAGTTATATGACATTTTCCATCAGATCATCTTTCTGAAGATGAATGATGACAAAAAAGATGCATTCCGTTTTATGGAACTGTACGGCCGTCTGATCAACTGCCTTGTACGCAATTACAAGATAACGGCGGCGGAAGGCGGAGCAGGAAAGAGTATTACTGATTCTGCCCGTATCCAGGAGATCCTTACTTATATCAATAATAATTACCAGGAACCGATCAGTCTTGTCAGCCTTTCTGACAGTATGTTTGTGTCCGTTTCAACTTTATCCAGGATCTTTAAGAAGATCACCGGTGTTAAATTTCCGGATTATGTTAATCAGGTCAGGATGCATTATGCCGTAGATGATCTCCTGAATTCCAATAAGTCCATTACAGAAATTGCGATCGACAATGGTTTTTCCAGCCCGTCTTCCTTCAACCGGGTCTTTAAGGAACTGTATAGAACAACGCCTTCCCAGTACAAAAAGAGTGTCCGGAATATCCAGGAAAAAAGAAGCATAAAACTGACAGATGAAGAGGAAGCACAGATCAGACAGTACCTGAATACGCATGTCCAGGTACAGAAAGCGCAAAAGCCATCGGAGACGATCAACATTTCCCAGAAAAAGATCCGTCCTTTCCGGCATATTTCCACGAAGGCGGTTACCGTGGGAGCGTTTTATAAAATGGTCAGTTCATCAGTACAGAAACAGATCTCCCAGATGGTGAAACAACTGGGGCTGTCTCATATCCGCATGTGGAATCTGTTTTCACCGCAGTGTATGATCGCTGCGGGGCCGGATGAAAAAACGCTGAGTTTCGATATGGTGGATATGGTTCTGGATTTTCTGACCGGTCTTCATGTGCATCCCTTCTTTGATATGACAGACCACCCGGAGTGCGTGATCAAGAATAATCGAATGCTGTATTTCCGAAAGGAAGATAACATGGGGTTTCAGAACCTGGATCAGTGGAGTTATTTTCTGACTCAGTTTATGGACCATGTCATGTTCCGGTACGGGGAAGAAGAAGTATCCCATTGGATCTTCGAATTCGGTAATTTCCCCGTGACTCTTGGATTTGCCTATTACGAAAACAATGATTACTGGAAGGTGTTCGAATCTTCTTATAATATCATTAAATCACGCTGCCGAAGCTGTCTGGTCGGAGGACCTGACTGGCTGTTGGACGGAAGTGAGTTTGATGTCGGATGTGATGTGGATCAATGGGAAAAGATGGGGATCTATCCGGATTATTATTCAGTTTTTCTGTTTCCATATAAAGTTTCCCCCAATAGTGATCTGAAGGAACAGGATAAAATTACCGACCAGCTTCGGAATATGGACCCGGATTTTATGATGAACCAGATCCGGAATATCACTAACCGGCTGAAAGCTGTCAATGCTCCGGAACGTCCGCTGTTTGTCACGGAAACGACAACGATCCTCTCCAACCGGAATGCCATGAACGATCACTGCGGGCGGGGAACAAACGTTCTGCGGGTCACCAATGCGTTTCAGGAATATGCGGATCTGATCTGTTTCTGGGTGGCAACGGACCGGCTGTCCGTTCATTATGCGCCTCCCGGAATCCTGCATGGCGGTTCCGGTCTGATGAGTAAAGACGGGATCCCGAAACCATCCTATTATGCCTTGTATTTTCTTGCCAAACTGGGGGATGATCTGCTTTCCAACGGCGATGGATATATTGCAGTCCGGAACAGTCCGAACAATATCTATATCCTGTGCTACAATTACAAGAACCTGATCTTCAATTATAAATACGAAGAAGAAAATCTTGTGGATGTCTATAACGTGGATACTATGTTTGAAAACAATGACCCGGTGACAATGAAATTCCTGGTACAGGACATGATCCCGGGCGGAGAATATGTGATCAAAAGGCATATTGTAAACCGGGAACACGGAAGCGTTATGGATGAATGGAAACGGTTGGGATTCGAGCCGGTCATGCGGAGCAATGATATTGACTATATGAAGAATATCTGTATTCCCAGGATCCAGATGGAACACCGCACTGCAGAAAACGGAGAGATCTTTCTTGAGGCAGAGCTGAAAGCGCATGAGATGCTGCTGCTTCACATTTATAAATAAGAAAACCAATACTATACAATTATTACACAGGAGGTTTGGAAATGGATTTTGTTGCTTACAATGAGATCATGATCTGCAATACACCGATCCGCAATGTCCCTGTTTCAGGGATCGTCATCGGATATGAATTCCGGATCAAATATCCTTCCTACCGCGGTTGTTTTCTGAGCTGTATTGAAGAGCTGCTTTTTGAAGTGGACGGACAGAGGCTTTCTGAAACAGAAGTGTTCTTCTGTCTGAATGGCAAGCAGTTTACGATCAGAGAACTTCCGGACCTGTTCCGGGAATACTGGTTTATCAGGGATCCTGCTGTGATCCGTGTTCTGAAACCGGGAGGACTTGCCAAAGGCGAACATTCGATCCGTGTGTATATGAAACACCGCGTGCCGTATACAGGGTACTTCGGAACCTATCTGGTACTGGAAAGCGACCGGACGGAAACACGATATTGTGAAGGATAACAGATAATGTGGACAGGAGGTTTGAAACAGATGAAAGAAGATATCAGGATCGGCGTATCACTTTACAGCCTTACCACTCCCTTTATCCATGGAGTCCTTGACCTGGAAGGCTGCCTGAAAAAAGTACACGATATGGGATATAAAGGCGTTGAGATCGTCGCGGCTCAGATGGTACCGGAATATCCATTTCCTTCTGATGAGTGGCTTTATACGTTCCGGGGACTGTTGGAGCAATATGAACTGGAGCCGGTATGCTGGTCTGCATATATCGATATGGGAACAAGAACTGACCGCGATCTGACAGAGGCCGAGATCATCCAGTACACAGTAAATGATCTGATCTATGCAAAAAAGGCGGGGTTTTCCATGGTGAGAACACAGCACGCCATCTCGCCTGCGATTTTCCGGAAAATAATCCCCTTCTGCAAACAGCTGGATATGAAGCTTACGATTGAAATGCACTGGCCGCATCATCCGGAAGTGCCGGTCTGGAAAGAGTATTTCAAGATCATGAAGGGAGAAGGAAAGGGATATCTGGGATTTGTACCGGACTTCTCCATTTTCCAGTATATGCCCCATGCTCTGTACCTTCGTCAGGCAGAAGAATACGGCTGCCGGAAAGGAGAACTAATGAAAGACATCAGAATTGCGATCATAGGACACGGCTTTATGGGACATGAACATGAGACCATGCTCCTGAAACAACCTGGTTTTCAGCTGATCGGTTTTTCCGATAAGGATCCGGAGCAGTTGAAAGATGTAACAGAAGGGCTGAAACGGTACAGCAGCAACGAAGAACTGCTGGCAGATCCTGATGTGGACGTTGTCCTGATCGCTGCAAATAATATCTATCATCATGACCTTGTCTGTCAGGCGGCAAGAGCCGGCAAGGATGTGATCTGTGAAAAACCGATCGCTATGAGCCTGGATGAGATCGATGACATGATCAGAGTGACAAAAGAATGCGGCGTGAAATTCACGATCCATCATCAGAGACGTTTTGACCCGGATTTTCGTACCATGAAAAATGTCTATGATTCCGGCACCCTTGGTGATATCTACTCGATCAAGAGCAGTCTTTACGGACATAACGGAAATATGCACGACTGGCATGTCTATATCGATCAGGGCGGCGGAATGCTCCTTGACTGGGGCGTGCATCTGATCGATCAGGTCCTTTGGATGATGAAGGGGCATAAAGTCCTGTCTGTTTATGCAGATATCCGGAATGTCATCAATAAGGAAGTAGATGATTATTTCAAGATCCTGATGAAATTTGACAACAATGTGCTGGCCGAGATCGAACTGGGAACCTATTTCCTGGGAGATAAGGAACACTGGTTTGAACGCCACTGGATCATGTCCGGAAATAAAGGGACTGCCTATGAAGACGGTTTCTGGCCGGAAGGAAAGATCGTCCGGAAAACAGAACTTCTGAAAAATGTGGGAGGTTCCCGTACGATGACGGCTGCAGGCCCGACCAGATCCTTTGGTCCGCCGCCGGAAGGAACCCTGGTGACAGAACCGCTGCCGACAGCACAGACCACGCATGATATGTATTTTGAAAATTACAGAAAAGCATACTGGGGAGAAGAGGAATTCCTCATCCAGATCCCGGAATGCCGAAGAGTATTTGCTTTGATGGATGCGGTCCGGGAATCCGGCAGTACCGGTAAAGCGATCATGTTTGAAGAATGATATGATCTTAATTTCGTATTGATCAGTCATTAACAGGAGGAACATATGTATCGTTACGATAAGAAAGGACCGAAAAGAGGTGTGGCATTATACAGCTATTCTGCTGAATTCGGCCTGACTAAGACACTGGAGGATTGTTTTGAGGATGTGCATGATATGGGTGCACACGGCATTGAGATCCTGGCCAATACCCATATTGAAAACTATCCTTATCCAACCGATGAGTGGGTAGAGAACTGGCACCATCTCTGTGAAAAATATGAGGTCGAGCCGGTAGAGTACGGTAACTGGATCGATTCCCATGTTCTTGGATACAGAGATCTGACCACGGAAGAGTCTGTGGAAATGCTCTGCAGGGATATCCGTCTTGCCGCAAGACTCGGTTTTACCTGCATGAGAACAAAGATGCCTGTTATCAATGAAAAACTGGAGCCGGTCCTTAACTGGCGCGAGATCATTAAAGGCGCGCTTCCGGTAGCTGAGAAATTCGGTATCAGGATGATGCCGGAGATCCATACGCCGACGAACCTGAAATCGGATATGGTAAAACAGTTCATTGATTTTGCGAAAGAAACAGGAACCGGATGCTTCGGCATCAATGTGGATTTTTCTGTATTCCGGACAAAATTCAGTGAGCATGAATGGGTTGATCCTTTATACAAGGCAAACGATCCTGAGGATATCATCCCGCTGCTTCCTTATATTTACTGCTGCCATGCCAAGTTCATCAATATGAATGATGATTTTGAAGAGACAACGATCCCGTATCCGGAAGTCCTGAAAGTGATGATGGATCATGGCTGGAACGGATATCTTCTGAGCGAGTATGAAGGTGCGGATAAATATCAGGATGGCTATGAAGTGACACAGATGCTCAGAAAACAGCACATCATGATGAAACGTATCCTGGGCGACTGATAAGGAGGTAGAGACATGGAAAAACAGGTTATTCAGACAGTTGGATTCCGAAACATCGTGGAAAACGGCGAGGTTACGGGATTTCAGTTCAAAGTCCGTCTTCCTTATTACCGGGGAGTATTCCTTTCCCAGCTCCGTCCGGGAACCGTGATCATTGACGGCGAGTCCATTTCCAAGGAAAATGTGCTCTGGAATGTAAAGGGAGAAGACTTTACGGCAGAAGAGATGAAGCATGATTTCAAGACCCACTGGTCCGTACAGGTACCGGCTGTGATCAAGGTGAAAAAACCGGGCGGACTGTCCCAGGGGTATCATGATCTGACCTATGGATTCAGCTTTACATCGTCTTATATGCCGCCGATCATGCAGAATGACGAAGCTTTGGATCCCGATAAGGAAAGCATGATCTTCATGCCGGAATTCGGGCATCATGTAAACAGCAGACGAATGATCATTGTTTAATTATTATTGCAGCAGACAGCCGGCATATCCGTATATGCTGGCTGTCTGTTCTTCCTCAGAGGTGAAAAGATGAAAAAATACGCATTTGGAGCAGACGTAGGCGGTACGACCGTCAAAATGGGTCTGTTTGAGACCACCGGAAATCTTCTGGAGACCTGGGAGATCCCGACTGTGACAGCAAATGATGGTGCTGCGATCCTGCCGGATATCAGCCGCACGATTGCAGAAAAAATGGATGAAAAAAACATTTCTCCGGATGATGTGGAAGGCATCGGTATGGGAGTACCGGGACCGGTATTGAATGACGGAACCGTGAACAAGTGTATCAACCTGGGCTGGGGCGTGATCAATGTAGAACAGATCCTGGGGGAATTGACAGGACTCAGGGTCAAAGCAGGCAACGATGCAAATGTGGCAGCCATGGGTGAGATGTGGCAGGGAGGCGGAAAAGGATATAAAAACGTCGTTATGGTCACTCTCGGTACCGGCGTCGGCGGCGGCGTGATCCAGGACGGCAAGATCGTTTCAGGATTTAACGGGGCAGCCGGAGAGCTGGGGCATATCCCGACCAGAGACGATGAGACCGAATGCTGCGGCTGCGGGAAAAAAGGGTGCCTCGAGCAGTATGCTTCTGCCAATGGCTTTACCAGGATCACGAAAAGATATCTGGAAGCCAATCCGGATGCTGAAACGGTTCTGAAAAATGCTCCGGAACTCAGTTCAAAAGTGATCTTTGATGCTGCGAAAGAAGGCGATGCGGTTGCCCTTCATATGGTGGATGAAGTAGGCAGAATCCTTGGAAAGGCTCTTGCTACGATCTCCTGTGTGGCCGATCCGCAGGTATTTGTCCTGGGAGGCGGCATGTCCAAATCAGGACCGATCCTGACTGACTGCATTGAAAAGTATTATAAAGAATACGCATTCCATGCTTCCAGGGGAACAGAGATCAAACTGGCCACATTAGGCAATCTGGCCGGTATTTACGGCGGCGTCGGCATGCTGCTGAGCTGACAGGAATGAATAGCATGAAATAAGCAGAACATTTATTACTGCCGTATATCGGGTTGATCTGGTATACGGCAGTATCAGTAAGGGGCGATTTTATGACACATTACGAAAGAATGATCAATGGACTTGTCTACGACCCGGGTGATCCGGAGATCATGGAAGAGCAGCAGGTCTTTCAGAAAAAACTGTGGGAATTTAACCGTCTTTCCCCCTCACAGGCTGAAGAAAAAGACAGATATCTTCATGAGGTTTTTGCAGAATGCGGAGAAAACTGCTATATTGAGCTGCCTCTCCATGCAAACTGGGGAGGACATCATGCGCATTTCGGATCCGGGATCTATGCCAATTACAATCTGACCATGGTGGATGACGGGCATATCTTCGTCGGGGATCAGGTGATGTTCGGCCCTAATGTTACGATCATTACTGCTGCTCATCCGGTGAATCCGGAATTGAGAAAAAAGGCTTATCAGTTCAATCGTGACGTGTATATCGGGAAAAATGCGTGGATCGGGAGTAATGTAACGATCCTGCCCGGTGTTCACATCGGAGAAAACAGTGTGATCGGTGCGGGAAGCATTGTGACTAAGGATATTCCGGCCAATGTAGTAGCCGTAGGGAATCCCTGCAGGATCTTAAGACAGATTTCGGAACAGGATGACATTTATTACTACAAAGATAATAAACTGGACTGGGAAGAACTGAACCGTCTTTTATAAGCCGGCCTCAGATACTCCTTGACTTTTGCATCTGGAATAATACAATATAAACACAGTAATTTCATGGAACGAAATGTTCCATGATTTTTATATACAAATTATATCTTCGATCTGAAAGGAAATCAGCTATGGAACACATCGAAAGAGATAAGGCATTTGATCTTCTGAAACAATATAACAAAGATCTGTTTCATATCCGGCATGCACTGACTGTTGAAGCCGTGATGAAATGGTACGCGAATGAATTGGGATATTCAGAAGATGCTGATTACTGGGGCATCGTCGGGCTTTTACACGATATCGACTTTGAGCTGTATCCGGAAGAGCATTGCAAAAAGGCGCCGGAGCTGTTAAGGGCAGGCGGCGTATCGGAAGATATTATCCACAGTGTAGTCTGCCATGGATACGGGATCTGTGTAGACATAGCTCCGGAACATGAAATGGAAAAAGTCCTGTTCGTCGCTGACGAACTGACAGGACTCATCTGGGCAGCGGCTCTTATGCGCCCGTCAAAGAGCACGAAAGACATGGAACTGAAATCTCTTAAGAAAAAATACAAAGATAAGAGATTCGCGGCAGGATGCTCCAGGGAGGTCATCGCGCATGGCGCAGACATGCTGGGATGGGATCTGGATAAACTGCTGGAGATGACATTGCACGCCATGCAGGAGACGGAAGAGGATATTCATGAATAAAGAAATGATCGTCGGTCATCCGACAAAATCTCTGATCCTCTTCGCGATCCCGATGATCGTCGGGCAATTGTTCCAGCAGATCTATTCGCTTGCGGATACGATGATCGTAGGAAGAACACTGGGGGCGGGACCACTGGGAGCAGTGGGCAGCGCTGTTTCGATCTGCTGGGTCTATATAGCAATTGCGCTTGGCCTTGGGATCGGCTGTTCTGTCGTGATCTCCCAGCTGTTTGGCGCAGAAAGCTACGGCAGGATGAAAACGGCAGTCTATACTTCCGTTATCTCCATGATGAGTCTGAGTCTCATCTTTATGGTGATCGGTATCCTGTCCTGCGATGGGGTAACTGCCCTGATGAACACCCCGGAGGAATTATTCCAGGATGCCAGGACCTATTATCTGATCTACATCATCGGATTTCCCGGTCTGTTTCTGTATAATATCTCCAATTCTATTTTCAATGCTCTTGGAAAAAGCAAGATCCCGCTGTATTTTCTTGCAGGATCTGCATCATTGAACATCGGACTGGATCTGTGGTTTATCCTTGGCTTCCACTGGGGAGTGGCAGGAGCTGCCATAGCAACGATCGTCTCCCAGTATCTTGCTGCTGTCTTAAGTTTTATTGTCCTTTTGCGCTATATCAGAAAGGACTGCAGACAGGATCCTTCTGATGAGCATGTGGTAAAAGTCTTTGATTGGAAGACTCTGACAGGGATCGCCCGGGTTGCAATTCCAACCATGATCACACAGACCATTTTATCTGTGGGGATTGTTGTGATGCAGGCCCTGGTGAACAGTTTTGGCCCTTCTGTTATGTCAGGATTCACAGCCGCTTCCAAGATCGATGGAATAGCCATGGTGCCCATGGTCCAGATCGGAAATGCCGTGTCTACCTTTGCAGCTCAGAATATGGGCGCAGGGCAGCAGGACCGTGTGGTGAAAGGATACCATACGGCGCTTGCCATGACAGCGGTCGTAAGCATCACACTTGCGATCGTTATGTTTATCTGGTGCAAGCCCATCGTTGGACTGTTTATGGACGCCTCTACCAGTGCTGAGGCGATCGCGGTAGGGGCAGACTATGTGAAAATTGTCTGTGTCTTCTATATCATTATGGGATTCATGAACAACACCTGCGGTGTATTAAGAGGTACCGGCGATATCATGCCTACCATGGTATCTCTTCTGGGAAACTTTGGCATCCGGATCGCATTTGCGTATATTATGACGGCACTGATCCATGATCCCGTGTTTATCTGGTGGGCACAGCCGCTGGGATGGTTTGTCGGATTCCTGATCGCCTATATCCGATTCAAGAGCGGCAAATGGAGAACAAAAAGAGTGATTTGAGGTGAACCATGCAATACAGAAAAGACAGATACGGAAATGATATTTCAATCCTGGGACTTGGATGTATGCGATTTACAACGTCCGGCGGACACATCGATCTGGACAAAGCATCCGGAGAGATCCGTGCAGCCATTGAAGGCGGGATCAATTATTTTGATACTGCCTATATCTATCCGGGCAGCGAAGCCGCTGTAGGACAGATCCTGGAACAGCTCCAGATGAGGGATCGTGTGAGGATCGCGACGAAGCTGCCGCATTACCTTCTGAAAAAAAGGAAGATTTTGACAAATATTTCGAAGAACAGCTTTCAAGACTTCGTACCGATCATGTAGAGTATTATCTGATGCATATGCTGACGGATGCCGATACCTGGAAGAGGCTCTGCGATATGGGGATCCGGGAATGGATCCGGGAAAAGAAAGAAAGCGGCCAGATCGGCCAGATCGGGTTTTCCTATCACGGGGGAACGGAACCTTTCCAGAAACTGCTGGATGCCTATGACTGGGATTTCTGTCAGATCCAGTATAATTACCAGGATGAGCATTCCCAGGCCGGCGTGAAAGGGCTGAAATATGCTGCTTCCAAGGGGATCCCGGTGATCATCATGGAACCGCTGCGGGGCGGCAGGCTGGCCAACAAACTGCCGCAGCAGGCACTTAAGATCCTGGAGGATTTTCCGGTTTCGAGAACTCCTGCTGCCTGGGCTTTCCGATGGCTGTGGAACCAGCCGGAAGTAACCTGTGTCCTGTCCGGCATGAATTCCATGGAAATGCTGCAGGAAAACCTGCAGGAAGCAGATTCCATGACCGTGGGATCTTTGACAGAGGAAGAATTTCAAGTCTATAAAAAAGTCGTCAATGCGATCAATGTTAATATCAAAGTTCCCTGCACAGGATGCCGGTACTGCATGCCCTGTCCGAAAGGAGTCGACATTCCGGGATGCTTTTCGGCTTATAACAATATGAGCTCTGGAGGCTTATATATCGGACTCCGGGAGTATATGATGTGTACGGTGCTCCGGAAAAACTATACAGGAGTTGCTAATTGTGTACAGTGCGGAAAATGCGAGCAGCATTGCCCGCAGGGAATACAGATCCGAAAGGAATTAAAAGCAGTCGGCCGCAGATTTGAACTGCCGCCTCTGAAACTGGTTTATAAGATCGCGCCGAAGATCATGAAATACTGATCCGGCAGGAATGCGAAAGAAAGAGAGCGCAAATGGGAAAATGTGTTATCATAGGCGGTGCGGATATCACGTCATATGACAGGATAAGGACTTATCTGTCCGAGGATGATTTCTGCATTTATTGTGACAGCGGCCTGAAGCACCGGAAAATGCTGGGAAAGGATCCTGATCTGATCGTTGGAGATTTTGATTCCTGTACAGAATATGATATACAGATCAAACACAGATCCGAGGAGCAGATCAAGAACTTCGATCTGTCCAATTATATGGATGGCGATCCGGATCATTTTCCACTTTCCTATGAACCGGCAAAGGAAGCTCCGGCTATCAGGATCACGCCGGAAAAATACGACAGTGATACCATGTTCGGAGTTCGGGAAGGACTGAAGAGAGGGCTTGACGAGTTTTTGCTGGCAGGAGCCATCGGACAGCGTTTCGACCATTCCTTTGCCAATATTTCGATCCTTCTGATGCTGGACAGTATGGGGAAAAAAGCAAAAATCGTGGATGACTACTCGGAAATGGAGATCGTCTCTATAGAACCGGTATCTGTTTCCGACCAATATGCGTTCTTTTCGCTTCTGGCAGTTTGCGGGACTGCCGCAGAGATCTCAATCGAAAATGCCCGATATACCTTTCTTCCAAACCGTGAGATCACCTGTGAGCATCAATATGCCATCAGTAATGAAGTACTTCCCGGAAAAACAGCCAGGATCACGGTCGGAAAGGGAAGGCTTCTTCTGGTAAAAGTGTTCCGGAAGGAAAAAACGATATGACACCTGAGAATAATCCTGTCAGATTAAATAAATACCTGAGTGATGCAGGCATCTGTTCCAGAAGGGAAGCGGATCGCCTGATCGAAGCCGGTAAGATCACAATAGACGGACATCCTGCCGTTATGGGACAGAAAGTACTTCCTGGACAGAAAGTCTTCTATGAAGGCCGGGAAGTGAAAGGTGACAGCCGCCTGATCCTGCTTGCATTTCATAAACCCGTTGGGATCGAGTGTACAACTGCCGCGGACGTTCCGGATAATATCATCGATTATATCCGCTATCCTTCCAGGATCTTTCCGATCGGAAGACTGGATAAGAACTCTTCCGGACTGATCCTGATGACCAATAAAGGAGAATTATCCGACCGGATCCTGAGAGGATCCAATTATCATGAAAAAGAATATGAAGTAACCGTCGATCATCCGGTAACGGCGGAAATGATCCGGCAGCTTAAGAATGGTGTGGAAATCGAACTGGATGACGGGGCGAAGAAGGTCATCACCAGACCCTGTTTTGCACAGGCAACAGGAAAAAGGAGTTTTCGGATCATCCTGACCCAGGGACTCAACCGGCAGATCCGGAGAATGTGTGAGAAGCTCGGGTATCATGTGGTGTCTCTGAAAAGGATCCGCGTCATGAATATTCTTCTGGGAAATCTGCCGGAAGGTCATTACCGCAATGTCACGGAAGCAGAACAAAGACGTTTGATGAAAGAACTGCAGGAAGAGAAACTTCCGGAGTCCGGTATAGGAGAAATGGAAAATGAACAGTGATAAAACAGCCAGGATCAAAGAACTGACCGAATTGCTCAATAAAGCTTCCAAAGCCTATTATGCGGAAGGCACCGAGATCATGTCCAATTATGAATATGATGCGCTTTATGATGAACTGGTTTCCCTGGAAGCAGAGACCGGCTTTGTCCTTTCCAATTCTCCCACACAGAACGTAGGGTATGAAGCAGCGCAGCAGCTGGTGAAGGAAGCCCATGAAACGCCGGCACTGTCTCTGGATAAAACCAAAGACCCGCAGGTGCTTGCGGATTTTCTGGGCACGCAGAAAGGGATCCTTTCCTGGAAACTGGATGGACTTACGGTCGTTGTGACATATGAGAACGGAACGATGATGAAAGCTGTCACCAGAGGCAATGGAGAGATCGGGGAAGTTGTTACCGCCAATGCCAGGACCTTCGTGAACTTACCTCTTACGATCCCGTATAAAGGGAAGCTGGTCCTCAGAGGCGAAGCCGTGATCCGGTATTCGGATTTTGAACGGATCAACCGGGAAATACCGGATGCGGATGCCAAATACAAGAACCCAAGAAATCTATGTTCCGGTTCTGTCAGACAGCTGGATCCCGCCATTACGGCCTCCAGAAGCGTCAACTATCTGGTTTTTTCTCTTGTTACGGTATCGGGTGATGCAGCTGATCAGCCGGATTTCAGTAATTCCAATGAAAAGAAGTTCCTGTGGCTGAAAAGCCTGGGATTTGATGTTGTCCCATATCGCATGACAGACCGGAATACGGTTCAGAAAGATGTCAGATCCTATGCGGAAGAGATCTTGTCCTTCGATATCCCGTCGGACGGCCTGGTGCTTCTGATGGATGACATTGCTTACGGAGAAAGTCTTGGCAGAACCGCCAAATTTCCCAGGAATGCAATCGCATTTAAATGGAAAGATGAAACAGCGCAGACGACACTGACAGAAGTGGAATGGTCTCCATCCAGGACAGGGCTTATTAATCCGGTCGCCATCTTTGAACCGGTAGAACTGGAAGGAACAACCGTATCCCGTGCAAGCCTTCATAATCTGAGCATCATGGAAGGATTGAAACTGGGAATAGGGGATACCATTACCGTCTATAAAGCCAATATGATCATCCCGCAGATTGCGGAAAATCTGACAGGGAGCGGGAACTTTCCGGTCCCGGATACCTGTCCTGCATGCCACGGATCTACGGCTGTCCAGGAAGAGAACGGCGTAAAGACTCTGCATTGCCCAAATCCTGAATGTCCTGCCAAGAAGATCAAATTATTTACTGATTTTGTCAGCAGGAATGCCATGAATATCGAAGGGATCTCGGAAGAAACACTGGAAAAATTCATCGGGCATGGATACATTACCGAATTTGCCGATATCTACCGGCTGTCCCGCTATCGAGACGAGATCGTTAACATGAATGGATTCGGGGAAAAGTCATATGAGAACCTGATCAGATCTATCGACTCGTCCAGAAAAACGGCTCTGTACAGGCTCGTTAACGGACTCGGGATCATCGGGATCGGCCCGCAGAATGCGAAAGTGCTTTGCAGGTTTTTTAAAAATGATCTTGAAAAACTGCGCAGTGCCGGAACGGAAGAACTGACCTGCGCAGATGGGATCGGAGAAGTTCTGGCGGGTAATATCCATTCCTATTTTGCGGATGAAGAAAACAAAAGAATACTGGATGATCTGCTGCAGGAGATCACGCTGGAACAGGATCAGACAGAGGAGTCTGACCTGAAGCTGAGCGGCCTGACCTTTGTGATCACCGGAAGCCTGACCCATTATGGAAACCGGGACGCGCTGAAAAGCGAGATCGAAGCTATGGGCGGAAAAGTTGCAGGAAGCGTTTCTGCAAAAACATCGTATCTGATCAATAATGACATCCTGTCCGGATCTTCCAAAAATAAAAAAGCAAGGGAACTGAATATTCCGGTCATAACAGAAGAAGAATATCTTGAAATGATCCGTGAATAGATGTACAAAAATAATTTCTATGTTAAAATAAATGAATTATAGTATTACGTTTTAAATATCGGAGGAGGGATTCATGCCGATCAAAGTTCAGAAAGATCTGCCGGCGAGAGCTGTGATCGAAAAAGAGAATATATTTATTATGGATGAGACCAGGGCTATCAATCAGGATATCCGTCCGCTTGAGATCGTACTGGTCAATCTGATGCCTCTGAAAGAAGATACAGAGATCCAGATGCTGAGAAGTCTTTCCAATACACCGCTGCAGGTCAATCTGTCTTTTGTCGCACCGCATCATGTCAGCAAAAACACTCCCGTATCTCACCTGAACCAGTTCTATCATACCTTTGAAGAGATCGAAAACCGCAATTTTGACGGTCTGATCATCACCGGTGCTCCTGTTGAGATGCTGGACTTTGAAGAAGTGGATTTCTGGGACGAGATCGTCCGGATCATGGACTGGTCCCAGACGCATGTGACATCCACGATCTTTCTGTGCTGGGCTGCGCAGGCTGCTTTTTATCATTTTTACGGACTGAAAAAAAGACTTCTGAATAAAAAACTGTCCGGCATCTACAGTCATAAGGTCCATCACCGGAAAACCCCTCTTGTCAGGGGATTTGATGATGTGTTTTACGCTCCCCACTCCAGGCATACCGAGATCAGTCTGAGGGAGGTTTCGAGGCATAAAGAGATCGTGGTTCTGGGAGATTCCGACGAAGCAGGACTCTTTCTTGCCATGGCAGAGGAAGGAAAAAAGATCTTTATCATGGGACATCCGGAATATGACCGGAATACCCTTGACAGTGAATACAAAAGAGACATGAAAAAAGGTATGAATCCGGATATCCCGGTCAATTACTATCCGGATGACGATCCGGAAAACAAGCCGCTCCTTACCTGGAGGGCTCATGCCAATACACTGTATACGAACTGGCTGAATTATTATGTATATCAGATCACACCTTATGATCTGAACTCTTTGTAAAGTGAGGGATAGATACATGACAATGAACAGATCATTATGGAATAAGATTGTCGTCCTGGTTTTGGTATTTATCATGATAACCGGGATCACTGCATTTGCATCAGAACAAGAACCTGCCTCCGGTCTTCCTGACCGGTTCAGTATTGTCCTGTTCGGCCTGAGCGGTGATAATGGCGGTCTGGATACCAACCGGACAGACAGTATTATCGTTGTAACCGTTGATAATGAATACAAACAGTTGAAATTCACATCTGTCCTGAGAGATATCAAGGCGTCGATCGAAGGCCATGAACCGCAGAAGATCAATGCGGCATATCGTTACGGCGGGCCGGAGCTTGCGCTTCAGACACTGAATGAGAATTTTGGTCTTAACCTGAAGGATTACATCACGCTTACGTTCTGGAATTTTGAATATATCGTAGACCGTCTCGGCGGCGTACATGTGGATCTGACAGAAGCAGAGGCAGACTATATGAACTGGGATGAATATGTCGGCAATGATTTTACCGCCGGTCCCAGGCTGCTGAACGGAACAGAGACCCTGGAATACTGCAGGATCAGAAAAATTGATTCTGACGTCCAGAGATCGGCAAGACAGCGTAAGGTCCTTGTGGATCTTATGGATACGGTCACATCCATGAATCCCGTAGAAGCACGCGCGCTGATGAATGAATTCGTACAGGGCGTGGAAGCTACTTCCCTGACACCGGCATCGATCATTACCCTTCTTTCGATCCCTTACAAAGAATATGAGATCATCAATAATCATTTTCCGGATGCAGACCTGGATAACGATGTCTGGGGAGGGATCGATGAGCATGGAGAATGGGTATGGTTTATGGATCTGGATTCCGCAGGCGTGAGATTCAATGATATCATCAACAATCAACAGCCGGTACAGGCATCAGAGGAATGATCCCGGAGAGAAACACCATGGCAAAAAGAGACTATTATTACGAAGACTATTATGATGAATATCAGGCTCCTAAACGTTCCCGCTGGAAAACAGTGGTTCTTCTGATCGTAGATATCCTTCTGATGATCATTCTGGCGGCTGTGATCCTGTTGTGCTACATGACAGGAGGAAAGAAGACAGTTACCCTGAATGAAGAAAACCTGGGGATCGTGAACCTGTCTGACGTGCTGGCATCCATGGCCAATGATACAGCACCCGGAACGGAGGAAGTACTGGAAGATCCCGTAGAAGAGGAAGAGCTGATCCGGAAATGGACGGAGATTACCAATATCGCCATTTTCGGCATTGATTCCACTGATGAACAGGCTGCCTATGGAGATAAGAACAGAAGCGATTCCATGATCGTTGTTTCTATTGATCAGGATAATAATACGATCAAGCTGACCAATATTCTGCGTGACTCCAAAGTTCCTATCGAAGGGCATGATCCGCAGAAGATCAACGGCGCCTATGTGTATGGAGGAGCTGAACTGGCGATCAAGACATTGAATCAGAATTTCATGCTCAATATTTCGGATTATGCGACCGTGGATTTTGCCGGGATTGAACATATCGTGGATCTGCTGGGTGGGATCGTCATTGATGTAACACAGGAGGAAGCCGGTTTTATCAACGAATATGTATCGAATGGCAATACAATAAATGCCGGGCTGCAGACGTTAAACGGAGAGCAGACTATGCTGTATGCCAGGATCAGAAAAATCGATTCGGATTATTACCGGGCATCCAGACAGCAGACTGTGATCTCTGCGATCCTGAATAAGATAAAATCTGTTTCCATCTCTCAGTATCCAACGCTGATCCGGGAGATCATGAGCTGTGTGGAAACATCCCTGACCTATACGGAAATCTGGGATTATGTGACGAACCTGGATCTGAATACCATCAAGATGGTTAACAATACGATCCCTGATATCCAGTATGAAACAGATCTGTGGGGCGGGATCGACGATACGGGGGCCTGGGTCTATGTTTATGATCTGAACAAGGCGGCTTCCAGGCTTCATAATATTATTTACGGAAACTGATCCGTAAGATCCGAGGTGTTTTATGATCAGTCAGTTTTTATCCGGAATTGCTGCCGGAATCCTGATTTCTATTGGCGGAACGATCTTTCTGTCCTGCGATATCAGGTATATCGGCGCCGTATTGTTTTCTGTGGCGCTCTTATGTATCTGTTACAAGGGGTATTCCCTGTTTACGGGGAAGATCGGGTTCATTCCGGAAAAACATGATAAAAATGCTTTTTCCGTATTGCTGCTGGGACTTTTAGGAAATGCAGTGGCTACCTGCGTCTGC
>R26__coassemble_569_pt1 | contig 22233 bp, 17 predicted proteins | sample R26__metabat2_high_PE_046 | metagenome-assembled genome bin R26
AAAAACATATTCGTGTCCATTAGCTGCTGTTCTATTTATTTTTTTTGCCCCTTTTTGGGATTTTTAATCATGTAATCCCGTGAATAAAATACCAAAAACCATGCATAGCACCGCGAATGATACAGGCACTTCTTCGAAATCATGCATAGTGTCGCAAATGATGCAGTTCAAGTAGGCTGCGAGAGTTTTTCCTGCAGCCTACCTCTCCTTACTCTGTCCTGAGCGCAACTACCGGATCTTTCCTGGATGCCTTAGCTGCCGGGATCAGACCGCCGATCACCGTTACCGCGACGCTGATGCAGATCAGCAGCAGCGCATACAGGATCGGCAGATGCACATTCACCATGCTGCTTCCCAACAGGACCTTCAGGATCAGGTTGATCGGAAGCGTCAGGAGCCAGGCGATCAGGATTCCCAGGATACCTGAGATCAGACCGATGATCACGGTTTCTGCGTTAAAGACATGGGAGATATTGCTCCTGGAAGCACCCAGGGCTCTCAGGATACCGATCTCCTTGGTACGTTCCAGAACCGAAATATGGGTAATGATCCCGATCATGATACAGGACACCAGAAGCGAGATCGCTACAAATGCGATCAGTACATAGGAGATGGCATTGACGATCTGTGTCACGGAGGAGGTCAGAAGCGCAATATAATCCGTATAGACGATCCGATGATCGCTGTCTGCACGCAGGTTATAGTCATCTATACAGGCTGTTACAGCATCTTTGTTTTCAAAGGTGTCCGTATAAATGCTGATGGACGACGGCGCATCATAACTGACCATACCGAAGGAACTCATATTATCTTCATAGGAGCCTCCCATGACATACTGATCATATAAAGCCACCAGGATCTCCTGGTCAGGATCATCTTCCAGCCAGCGGTCAAACAACGCTGCCTGCGCGGTCTCATCCGTAATAATGGTACTGATATCAGCCAGGACACTGTCCAGGTCGCCCATACCGAGCAATCTCATCATGGACGAAAGGCTGTCTTTATCAAGGCCGATCTGCGTCATCAGTTCTTCCAGGCTGCTGCTGTCCATCGCGGCATCTCCGGATGACAGGCCGGAACTGGCGCTTTCATTTTCTCCGCCGAACAGTCCCTGACTGAGTCCCAGACTGTCTCCATCCCTTTTCTCCGGGTCAGAGCGATCTTCCTGCAGACCGGTTTTATCACCGTCTTCTGCCTCTGTCTCTTCTGTAGTTCCCGCGGAATATTCCTCGATCTCAAAATACCGGATCAAAGTATACAGCTGGGCTTTTTCAGTACTGGTAAGATCATGCAGATAGATCTTTGCATCTTCTGCCTTCTGTTCATCCGATCCTGCCGCAAACTTCATCCCGGTCAGAACATTAACCCCCGGCGCGGCCTTCTGTGCCTTGATCACGCTGCTTTCAGAAGTATGTTCGATACAATAGTCCGTAACACCGGACGTATAGGCCACCGCCGTCGTGATGTCCATCGTATTGGCATCATCCGATGGCCTTATGATGCCGCAGACTTTCAGTTCCATCGCATTTTCCATCAGCGTAGGCTGATTCATGACCGAATCGTCAAGATAGGAGAATGTCCCGTCTTCATTTTCCACATAATGATCGGAGGCAGTGATCAGGTAAAATGTCCTGCCCAGGATATCATCATAGCTCCATCCGGCGTCCTGGACTTTCTCTCCCTTTTCGATCTTCTCCAGGGCTTCTGTATACTCCTTTCCTTCCATGATCCCCAGCTGATACAATGTTTCCGCCGGCAAGGTATTGCTGCGGGTCAGCACGATCAGTACCTCGTCCGCCGCTTCCGGCCAGCTGCCTGCTACCAGGTCATAATTGTCTTTTATGACACGGCTTACCGGCTCTCCGCTGCCGCCTTTCGTGATCTCGGAAAAGTTTGCGGCACTGGAGAATCCTCCTCTCTGCCAGGCAAACATATTGGTACGCATAAAACTGAGTCCCGACGTCATGGCGGTGAAACGGTTGCCCGTTTCAATAATATCATTCACACTGGCATTGGTATTGCGCAGATTGCCCGCGGAATCCCTGACATAGACATCAAAAGCCACATTATAAGTATAGGCGATACCGTTTTCTCCCAGATAGCGATGGATCTCGCTGGACGGATCATCCAGATACGCCTTGAAATCCGTAAGATTATTGTACACCATACTGGTGGAGAACATTTCGCTCGCTTCCATGGTGCTGTAATCACTGTGTACCTGCCCGTCATCCTCATTTCCCGACAGAAGCATATCCATGAACTGTTCGCGCATGGAAGTGCCTTCATTCATTAGTCCGTTCAGATCGATGGTCCGGGAACTGATGGTGATCGGATAGGAAGACATGGTGTCTTTCTGGATATTGTAAATATAATCATTGACCCCTGTAGAAATAGCCAGGATCAATGCGATGCCGATGATTCCGATGGAACTGGCCAGGGAGATCAGGATCGTCCGTCCCATTTTAGACCTCAGATTATTGGCACTCAAAGCCAGCGATGTCAGAAATGACATGCTGGCGTTCTTTTTTTTCTTGCCGGAAGCCGCTTTTTTCTCTTTGCTGACTGCGACGGAGGCTGCTTCGGAAGAAGAATTGCTGTCCGCTTCCGCTCCCGGTTCATAAGGATTGCTGTCTGATATGATCTTTCCATCCCGGAGTTTGATGATCCTGTTGGAATACTGCTCTGCCAGTTCTGCATTGTGGGTCACCATTACCACCAACCGGTCCGATGCCACTTCCTTCAGAAGTTCCATGATCTGCAAAGAAGTCTCGGAATCCAGGGCACCTGTCGGCTCATCTGCCAGCAGGATATCCGGATCGTTGACCAGGGCTCTCGCGATGGCGACACGCTGCATCTGGCCGCCGGACATCTGGTTCGGTCTTTTGTGGATCTGATCGCCCAGGCCGACATTTTCCAGTGCCTGCTTTGCTTTCTTTCTTCTCTCCCGTACAGACATGCCGCCGATGGTCAAAGCCAGTTCCACGTTGGCCAGAATGCTCTGGTGAGGGATCAGATTGTAGCTCTGGAATACAAATCCGATGGTATGATTCCGGTAAGTATCCCATTGTTTATTTTTATACTGTTTCGTAGAAACCCCGTTGATGATCAGGTCGCCCGAATCATACCGGTCCAGTCCGCCGATGATATTCAGCAGGGTTGTCTTACCGGAGCCGCTGGGTCCCAGCACGGAGACGAATTCACTGTCCCGCAGGCAGAAACTGACGCCGTCAAGAGCCTGCTGAACCAGTTCGCCGGTCTTATATTGTTTGGAAATATCAATGAGCTGCAGCATGGTTTCTCTCCTTTGCTGTCGGTGTTTTGTATATTATAGATGAGTGTTCAGTTACAATACTACCAATTTGTGAAAACTCCGTGTCTCATTTTCTATTATAAATAATTTTCAACAGACGGCAACAGGTTATAGACGAAAATTATTGACAACAGTCAAATCTTTTGATAAATTTGATAATAATTACTGATTTTGATTTGCAGTATCTGAAAAGGCGGTATTTATGAATTATTCCCGGCAAAGACAGGCGATCATGGATTTTCTATGTGACAGGAAAGACCACCCGACTGCTGACACCGTATATCGGAATCTCCGGAAAACGATCCCCAGCATCAGTCTGGGAACGGTTTACCGAAACCTGAACCTCCTGGCGGAGCACGGTTCGATCCGGCGTGTCCGCGGGATCGACGGGTCCGAGCATTTTGACGCCGACACTACGGATCACCAGCATTTTATCTGCCGCTGCTGCGGGATCGTGGAAGACATTCTGCTGCCGGAGAGACAGATGTCCGAGATCATACGGCAGGAAGCGCAGAAAGGCTTTGCCGGGATCATCGAAACCAGTGATTTTTATTTTCTGGGAGTTTGCTGTTCCTGTTATAAAAAACAATAGGAATATCTGATCCCGCGTGATACAATGGATCCGGAAAGAACCACTTCGATCTTCTGAGCGTGGATTTCAGGACTATTTATAAAAACCATATTTATTGAGGAGGAGATTAACTATGACAAAATGGATCTGTAAAGTTTGCGGATATGTTCACGAAGGCGAGACCGCACCGGCTGAGTGCCCGATCTGCCACGCAAAATCTGACAAATTTGAAAAAATGGGCGGCGATATGACCTGGGCTGCAGAGCACATCGTAGGCGTCGGCAAAGATGCTCCGGAAGACATCATCCAGGGCTTAAGAGACAACTTCAACGGCGAGTGCTCCGAAGTCGGTATGTATCTGGCTATGGCACGTGTTGCTCACAGAGAAGGATATCCGGAAATCGGCCTTTACTGGGAGAAAGCTGCTTATGAAGAAGCAGAACATGCTGCAAAGTTTGCTGAACTGTTAGGCGAAGTCGTTACCGATTCCACCAAGAAGAACCTTGAGATGAGAGTGGAAGCTGAAAACGGCGCTACCCAGGGCAAATTCGAACTGGCTAAGAAAGCCAAAGAACTGGGACTGGATGCGATCCATGACACCGTTCATGAAATGGCAAGAGACGAAGCACGTCACGGCAAAGCATTCGAAGGACTGCTGCAGAGATACTTCCACTAAATAAGGAGGAACCAGACCATGAAATATGAATGCCCGTGCGGTTATGTATATGACGAAGAAGCAGAAGGCGTAAAATGGGAAGATCTCCCGGAAGATTGGGAATGCCCGGTATGCGGCCTTGGCAAAGATTCCTTCAGCCCGGCTGAATAAAACGCTTGGACAGAATACTGCAACAATTGCGGCTGTGCGATGCACAGCCGCAATCTTTTTTTTAACCTGTCTGCAACCGGTCAGCTTATGACTCGGTGTCGTTCTCCTCCGACGCAAAAGCTTCCGTTACAAAAGCGTCTACTTCTTTCATGGTATTGAAGCAGGCAATGGCCACCTGATTTCCCATGGTGCCGGCCAGGGCGTCCGGCATACGGGTAAAGAGCCTTGCATGCTCTCCTGCATACTCTTCCAGCTGGGAAAGACTCAGGCGGTAACGATTCTCATCCCGGCGCCCCGCATAGATGCAGTAGCTCTTTGGGCCGTTATGCTCATGCCGGATCTCGTCAAACGCCACCATATCCGCATAGATCTGATACATATCCGTACTCTGGCTGAAATTCAGCATGTCCGGCGTGAAGCCTCCCGCCGGCCGCATATTGACCTCCAGCGCTACGATATCGCCCTTTTTTCCCAGTCCTTTTTTGGCACGGGTCAGCCGGAAGAATTCCAGGTGGAAACACCGTGACGTTACCCCGAAGGCTTTCAGGACTGCTTTGCCGGCTTTTTCCACATCGGCAGGAACCTTTTTATTCACATAATAGTAAGTAGGAACGCCTTTGTTAACCATATCCATGATGGAATTCCGGGTCACATGGCTGGCAGCAAACAGAACTTCTCCTTTGGAATTGCAGACGCCGTCATAGGTAGTGACCTCACCGGGTACGAATTCCTCCATCAGATACTCCGTCTGATGCTGCTCCTCAAAGAAAGATTTCACATCTTCTTCCGATTCCCATTTGTAAGTAGCGATCGCTCCCACACCATTGTCCGGCTTGGCCACCACCGGGAACCCTACTTCCCGGACAAAATCCAGGGCGTCTTCCAGCGTTGTGGCAAAACGGGCGCGGGCCACCGGGATCCCTGCGATTCGGTAGTATTCCTTCATGGCAGATTTATGCTTGATCTTTGCCATATCCGGCGTTTTCAGACCGGTTGTGACATTAAAATCCGTACGAAGGGCCGCATCCAGTTCCAGCCAGTACTCATTGTTGCTCTCGATCCAATCGATCTTGCCGTACCGTCCCGTAAAATACCCTACCGCCCGCAGGACCTCATCATAGTTTTCCAGAGAGTCTACTCTGTAGTATTCGGTCAGGCAGTATTTCAGATCCTCGTGCAGATCGTCATAAGGCGCGTCTCCGACTCCCAGGACATTGACACCGTTCTCATGCAGGCGCACGCAGAAAAAGCGAAATGCTTCCGGGAAATTGGGGGAAATATACACAAAATTCATAGCAGGCCTCCCTCGTCTGATTTTGGAAAAATTATAGTCTTCCTCATTTTATAATGCAAGATTTTCTCTTTTCTGTTATTCTATTGACAGCAGCAGGCCAACCTGTTGGTGCGCAGCCTCAAACAGAGCGGAACAGCTCAATTAACCGGAAAGGACAGCGGATATGGATAAACGTTATTTCAGGAAATACAGCAATTGTCTCGGAAGGGATATGGAATTCAATGTGTACGGCTGGTCCGGAAAGCCCGTGCTGGTGTTTCCCTGCCAGGGCGGACGGTTTTATGACTGGGAAGGATTCGGCATGCTGGAAACTCTGGATGATTTCCTGAGTACGGGTCAGATCCAGCTGTTTTGTGTTGACACCATTGACAATGAAACCCTGGCTAATCCTTCCGGCAATCCCTATGACCGCATCCGGCTTCATGAAGCATGGTACAACTATGTGATGGAGGAAGTTCTCCCTCATGCCCGGGAGATCAACGGTACCGGACGGAAATTCCTTACCACAGGTTTCTCCATGGGCGCTTACCATGCTGCCAATTTCTTTTTCCGCCGGCCGGATGTCTTTGACAGCGTGATCGCTCTTTCAGGGCTCTATGATACCTCAAGTATGTACGGCGGCTATATGGACGAAGTCGTTTATCGGAACGATCCCTGTGCAAGTCTCTCCAACCTGCCTTCCGACCATCCGTATATGGAACTGTTCCGGGAAAGCCGGATCATCGTCTGCGTCGGCCAGGGTGCCTGGGAAGAACCTCTGATCGACGGAACCAGAAGGCTGGAGAATGTCCTTCGTTCCAAAGGCATTGACGCCTGGATCGATTACTGGGGATATGATGTCAACCACGACTGGCCCTGGTGGAAGAAACAGATCCGTTATTTCCTTCCTTACGTTCTGTAATGAGGTGAAATGGAATGTATCAGATTTTTGTGGTGGAAGATGAGCTCCTGATCAGACAGAGCATCCGCAACACAATTGAACAGATGCAGGGACCATTCTCTTTCTGCGGCGAAGCATCCGACGGAGAAATGGCACTTTCCATCATGCAGGATCTCATGCCGGACATCCTGGTCACAGACATCCGTATGCCGTTCCTAGACGGATTCGGCCTGATACGGCATGCCAAATCCATGATGCCATGGCTGAAAGTCGTCATCATCAGCGGTTACGGCGATTTCGAATATGCACAGAAAGCGATCACCCTGGGAGTCGATCAGTATCTGCTCAAGCCTGTCCGCCCGGCGGAACTCACCCGGGTCATAGAAGAGATCGCATCCCAGATCGAAAAAGAGAAATCCGCTGCAAATGTACCCGACGGGTTTGATATGGATGAAGTCAGGCAGGCCCTTTTGAAGCATTTCACCCAGCAGCTTTTATACGGAGGCACCGATATCGGTACCCTGCTGGAACAAGCCCGCAGGCTGGATCAGGATATCGTTCGTTCTTATTACCAGGTCAGCGTCTGTCAGCTGGATGCCCAGGTTCCGGACCGGAATCTTCTGGTCAGCACCATCCAGCACGTTCTTTCCGGCCTGGATCAGGTCTTATATTATTTCAATGCTGCCGATCAGCTGACACTCCTTCTGTGCGATAACGATGAACGGAATCTGATCGAGCGGACATATCAGACGATCCAGATCCTGAAGCACGAACTGAAGGATCTCTGCCCGGTGGTCACGACTGTGATCGGCAATACTGTCCAGAGACTGGGGGCCATTGCAGGGTCCCATAAAAATGCCATCGGCCTGATGAAGCGGATCGCCGGGATCTGTGCAGGTCAGGTGGTCAACGCCAATGACACCGCCCAGATCACCACGGATATCATTCAGTTTACCGGTCCTCTCAAAGAAGAATTTCTGCAGAAGATCTCCTTTTCGTCCGTTTCGGATGTTCCGGAACTGATGCAGGATCTGCTTTCCGGAGAAGACAGCGAACAGTTCGGAAGCACACTGGTGCGCTGCAATACCCTTGTTTCTTTATTAAAACTGGCGGTAAACTCGGTTTCCGACAATTCCGGAAAAGAAAAAAAAGGCGCTGCTGAGCGCCTCAGTGAAAAATACGATGTATTTTCTGCTTCCGGCAGTTATGACTCCTTCCGGAAAACGGCAGAAGAACTCCTGAAAGAAACCTTATCTGCCAAATCCCTGAAATCCGAAACAGATAAATACCGGCATATTATCGCTGCTGCCGAATCCTATGCCAGAGAACATTTCAACGACCCCAACATCTCACTTCTTACGGTTTCCCGTCACATCGGGATGAGCGCTGCCCATTTCAGCACTGTCTTTTCCCAGCATGAAGGGCGTACTTTTATCAGCTATCTGACTACCCTGAGGATCGAGCGGGCCAAGGAACTGCTCTCCTCTACAAACATGAAGCTTTCGGATATTGCTCTGGAAGTCGGGTACAATGAGCCGAACTATTTCAGCCATGTGTTCCGAAAAGCAGAAGGCATGACGCCGAAAGAGTACCGCATCCGGGAAAGCGGTCAATAACCTCTGCTTTCGATCACTTCTTCCGCCAGGTTGGAGATATCAAAGGAAACCTCTTCCACATAAGTGAATTTCAGCGGAGTCTCGCCTCTTTCCAGCTGTTCAATGATCGCCTGCACACGGGGACCATGCAAAGGATTACATTCCACGTCGTAATTGATCTCCCCATCCAGGATCAGGTGCAGCGCATGATTACTGGCATCGAAGGAAATAATGGTCACATCTTCTCCCGGCTTTATCCCGGCGGTTTTCAGCGCATCGATCGCCCCGTATGCCATATTATCGTTTTCCGAATAGATCACATTGAATCCGATCTCTTTTGTCAGGACTTTTTCCACCAGTTCCTGTCCTTTTGCCTGGGTAAAGTCCCCTGACTCCCGAAAGACCAGCTGCCAGTCTTCATGGGATCCGATCCCTGCATCAAGCCCCTTCGTTCTTCCGATCTGGGCAGATGATCCGATATTACCCTGCAAATGAACGATCCGCAGCGGTCCTTTCAGATGGTCCTCCATCCATTCCACTGCTTTATCCCCTTCCTTACGGAAATCGGAACCGATCCAGCAGGTGAAAAGATCCAGATCCGATGTCTCGATCATCCGGTCCACGATGATCACCGGGATGCCTGCTTCCTTCGCTTCTGCCAGCACCGTGTCCCATCCGGTTTCCGTCGTCGGCGCAAGTACGATATAATCCACTCCCTGATTGATGAAATTACGGATCGCCGTGATCTGTTTCTGCTGTTTCTGCTGCGCGTCTTCCAGGATCAGACGATATCCGTTCTCCACGGACAGGGCTTTCTCCATACTGATCGTATTGGCATTTCTCCAGTCACTTTCCGCTCCCACCTGGGAGAACCCGACCACAATGAGGTCCTGTTCCTCCACTGTTGCAGAAGGGGCTTTGGGAGAGCACCCGCCAAGGAGTATAGCCAGTATGATACTGATGATGGCTGCAACGATCTTTTTCATGGCTGCAATTCCTCCTTCTGGATCCCGACAACGCCTTCCGCCGGGAGACGGACCGTAACCGTCGTTCCCTCTCCCAGCTCGCTTTCAAAATGAAATCCGTATCCTTCTCCGCAGTACAGCCGGATACGCTGGTACACATTCTTAAGGCCGAGCCCTCTGTGATGCTCCTGATAGATCCCGACCTGCAGTTCCTTCAGATGCTCCGGCTCTATGCCGGCTCCGTTGTCCTGCACCTTCAGCAGAATATCGCTGCCTTCTTTTTCTCCGGTGATTTTGATCATTCCTCTTCCCCGTTTGTTCTTGATCCCATGATAAAGAGCGTTTTCGATCAGGGGCTGCAATATCAGCTTCGGCACCATGCAGTCTTCGATCTCCTCCGGAATACTGATCTGATAGGTCATGATATCGCTGTACCGGATCTGCTGGATCTCCAGGTAACTGGTAGCCTGGGCCACTTCAGCTCGCAGCGGGATGATGTCTCTGCCGTCGCTTAAGGAATTGCGGAAAAATGTGGACAGTGCCGTCACCATGGTGACAACGTCCTCCTCCCGTTCGGACTCTGCCAGGATCGCGATGGAATCCAGGGTATTGTACAGAAAATGCGGATTGATCTGCGCCAGTAAAAGCTCCAGTTCCGCCCGGTGCAAAGATCTCTGGTCTTCGATCCTCTTTTCCATCAGTTCCTCGATCTGCCCTGCCATGATATCGAAATTCCGGTCCAGGGTCTGCAGCTCCGTGATATCCGTCTCAACCGGGTGGCTTGAAAAATCATTTGCCCCGAACCGCTGCGCCTTTTCCGACATTTCCCGGATCGGATCGGTAATGGACCTGGCCAGGCGGCGGGAATATCCCAGGGTCAGGACTGTCAGCAATATCAGGATCACCACGGAAATGATGACCAGCAGCATACTCTGCATACTGATGACATTTTTCAGTCTGGAAAGCTCCCGGACCTCGTCATCGATAAAGTCATGCATATATGTCTCGATCAGAGCGGTAAGGCCGGTCTCCCCGCTGATATTCCGTTCCAGCAGCTCCATCCTTTTATCATAGGACGGCGTGTCAGCGATCTCGATCATATAGGTGCGCAGATTGGCGCACATATCCAGCATGCACTTTGCCCGCCATTTATTATCCGGAAGCGATGTGGCCTCTTCCAACCGGGCAATGACGTCCTCAGCCTGGTCCAGTTCCGTCGTGGGAAGTTCATCCCTGGAGGTTTCGCTTCTGGGACGGATCACATGATTGTACATGGCGAGGTCCAGAGTGTTTTTAAATTCCTGATTGAATTCCGCTGCTGTATTGGCGCACTGAAGAGCTCCTTCATACCTGCTGTTGACCGCAACCAGCATCAGAGCCGAAAGGAGAACGATAAAGATCATGGAAAGCGAAACGATCAGGAGCAGACGCCGTATCTGCTGCCGGATCGTTCGTTCATGCGTTTTGCTCTTCCTGCTGTTCATCGGTCTGTTTACCCCGCGGACGATATGATTTCGAGAGCAGTATAGCACAAATCCCTGACAGGGCAGGAAGAAAACCGTCTATTTCAAAAAATATTTTCAGAAATCAAAAAAAAATGTCAGTATTGTCTGTTCTGCCCGTCCTGTACAAAAATTTTTTTCAGAAATTCCAAAAGATACTGAATGTTTTGTTTTCATTCCCGCCATATAATGCAACCATTAAGAGAGTCGTTTGACTACATACAACACAAGGAGGTATTGCAATGAAAAAATTAATTGGTTTACTGCTTACTCTTGCCATGGTGCTGACAATGGCAATGGTCGCATTTGCTGACGGCGAAGCCATTAAAGTGGGTGTCGTAAACAACCCGCCTTCAGAATCCGGCTACCGTGAAGCAAACGTGAATGACTTCATCAATGTTTTCTCTGAGGAGAACGGCTATGATGCAAGTTTTTACTACAGCATCAAGAACGATGAGCAGTTAAGCGCGGCCCGTCAGTTCATCACCGACGGCGTTGACTACCTGCTGATCTCCGCTGCTGAGACCACCGGCTGGGATTCCGTTCTGAAAGATGCACAGGAAGCCGGCATCGGCGTGTTCCTGTTCGACAGAATGATCGAATGCGATCCGGAACTGTTCGAGGCTGCTGTTGTATCCGATATGGCAATGGAAGGCGAGACCGCTGTTAACTGGCTGTTGGATCAGAAACTGGATGAGTACAACATCATCCACATCCAGGGTGCTATGGGAAGCGATGCACAGCTGGGACGTACCGGAGCTCTGGATGCACAGTTTGAAGCTGGCACCATGAAGAAAGTTGTTCAGCAGACCGCTACATGGGATGAGGCAGAAGCTAAGAAGATCGTAGAGTCTGTGATCAACTCCAAAGAGCCCTTCAATGTCATCTACGCAGAGAACGATGGTATGGCAAAAGGCGCTGTTGCAGCTCTTGACGAAGCAGGCATCACCCACGGCGTTGACAAAGACGTTATCGTAATGGGATTTGACTGCAATAAATGGGCACTCAGAGAACTGCTGGCAGGCAACTGGAACTATGATGGACAGTGCAGCCCGTTCCAGGCACAGGTGATCAGCGACATGATCCAGAAACTGGAAGCCGGCGAAGCGATCGAAGGCCTGAACGATCAGAAGCAGATCATTTCTGTAGAAAAAGGTTTCGATGCTCGTGAGATCACAGAAGATGATATTGCAACCTACGGTCTTGGCGAATAATCAGAAGAACTGATCGCACAGAAGTTGTGAACCGAACAAAGCGGTGCGGAACAAGTGGACAGGATCCGCGTTCCGCACCGCTTTTTAGCAATCGGACAGGAGATGATCGGATGGAAAAAGAAATAGTTTTAACCATGCGTGGAATATATAAGTCCTTTCCCAATGTAAAAGCCCTGCAAAATATAGACTTTACTCTCCGGAAGGGAGAGATCCATGCACTGATGGGGGAAAACGGTGCAGGAAAATCCACCCTGATCAAAGTGCTGACCGGCGTCTATACAAAAGATGAAGGCGAGATCCGTATTGATGGGATCAATGACCCGATCACCGTCCGTTCTCCGCAGGAAGCGCAGAATTACGGGATCAGCACGGTTTATCAGGAAGTGACGCTTTGTCCTAATCTGACTGTGGCGGAGAATATGTTCATCGGCCGCGGAAACGGCAAAGTTGTAAAATGGAAAGAAATGGAGAAGCAAGCCGGCGCTCTGCTGGAAAGTCTCGGGATCCCCGCAAGACCAAAGCAGCAGCTGGGAAGCTGTTCCCTGGCTGTACAGCAGATGGTGGCCATTGCCAGGGCAGTCGATACCGACTGCAAGGTCCTGATCCTGGACGAGCCCACCTCTTCTCTTGATGATAAAGAAGTCGCCATGCTGTTCTCCCTGATGAGGGATCTGAAAGACCGGGGCGTCGGGATCATCTTTGTGACCCATTTCCTGGAACAGGTTTATGAAGTCAGTGACCGGATCACGGTCCTTCGAAACGGAGAACTGGTGGGGGAATATGAGATTGAAAAGCTGCCGCAGGTAGAATTGGTCGCCAAGATGATGGGCAAGGAACTGGAAAGCCTGTCCGTGATCAAGAAAGACGCTGCTGCGGCATCTGCGGAAAAAGAGCCGCTGTATGAAGCAAAGGATCTGTCCAGCTCCGAAACAAAACCATTTGACTTCCATATTGCGAAAGGAGAAGTCAACGGCTTTACAGGACTTCTGGGCTCCGGCAGAAGCGAAAGTGTCCGTGCCATCTACGGCGCTGACCGGGTCACCGGCGGCTCTGTCACGATGAACGGAAAACCGGCGAAGATCACCAGCCCGAAGCAGGCCATGAAACACGGGATCGGATATCTTCCGGAAAACAGAAGACGTGACGGCATCATAGCCGACCTGTCTGTAAGGGAAAATATCATCCTGGCCCTGCAGGTCATGAAAGGATTCTTCCACCCCTTCTCCAAAGCACAGGCCGAGGCATTTGCCGACGAATACATCAAAGCGCTGGATATCAAGACTGCTTCTACCGATACACCGATCAAGTCCCTGTCCGGCGGAAATCAGCAGAAGGTGATCCTGGCCAGATGGCTTCTGACGCATCCCCAGTACCTGATCCTGGATGAGCCAACCCGAGGGATCGATGTCGGTACCAAAACAGAGATCCAGAAACTGGTCCTGAAGCTTGCAGAGGAAGGCATGAGCATCACCTTTATCTCTTCCGAGATCGAAGAGATGCTGCGTACCTGTTCCCGGCTGATCGTCATGAGAGACCGGAAGATCGTCGGGGAACTGACAGGCGACGACCTGACCCAGGATCATGTCATGCTCACGATTGCGGGAGGTGATAAATAATGGAGAAAACGATGAAAAAACAGTCGGGCTTCCTGACCAATTATTCCCAGCTCCTGATCCCCCTGATCGCTGTCGTGCTGCTGGTCATTTTCAATCTGATCCGGGATCCGAGTTTCTTTTCTGTGGGGATCGCCGCCAATAATAACGGTTTCCCCGTGTTGCAGGGCAATCTCATCAGTATTCTGAACGGAGCCTCCGAACTGGTGATCCTTTCCATGGGAATGACGCTGGTAACCGCGGCTTCCGGCGGACAGGACATTTCTGTCGGTGCTCTGGCTGCCATTGCCGGCTCTGTCTTTGTCAAGGTCCTGAAGAGCGGTCCGATCACCGGTTGGTCCGTGATCGGCGGATTTGTTCTGTGCTGCGTTGTCGCCATGATCTTCGGTGCCTTTAACGGCACCCTGGTAGCCTGCTTCCGCATCCAGCCCATGATCGCCACTCTGATCTTGTTTACCTGCGGCCGCAGCGTTGCCTACTGGATCAACGGCGGTGCAACGCCTACCGTGGAAAGCCCGATCATTACTGCCATCGGCAGCTTTATCCCGGGGATCCCCATCCCCACGCCGATCCTGATCGTAGTCGTTACCGGGATCATTTTTGCCCTGATCTTCCGTTTCACCAATCTGGGACTGTACATCCAGACCGTCGGCATCAACCAGGGAGCAGCCCGGCTGAACGGCATCAACTCGATCTGGATCAAACTGCTGGCATTCATTATCCTGGGAGCCTGCTGCTCTATTGCCGGCATGATCAATGTCAGCCGTCTTAGCCTGATCAATCATGAAACGATCCTGATCAATATTGAAATGGACGCCATCCTTGCCGTCGCCATCGGCGGAAACTCCCTGGGAGGAGGCAAATTCCGGATGGTAGGCTCCATCATCGGCGCATACGCGATCCAGATGCTGACCATCACCCTTTACGCCATGAAGGTTCCTTCCACCGACGTAAAAGCCTACAAGGCGATCGTCATCATCATCCTGGTCGTGATGGGATCACCTGTTGTGAAAGAAAAATTCGGCAGGTTCTGGAGTAATCTGAAGAGGCACCGGCAGCGCACGGGCAGCCTGGCAGGAAAGGAGGCGCAGTCATGATGAAGTCAAACGTTTCCTATCCCGGACAGAGGCGTAAGGAACCTATTTCCGACACTATGCTCCTGATGAGCATCACCATCGGCATTTTCGTTGTCATGTATGCCCTGGCAATGATCATCCTGAAGGGCGGCTTCCTGAAACCGCAGATGCTCTTTGACATGCTTAATGACAATGCCTACCTGATCATCATTTCCTGCTCTCTGACCATTGTCATGATCACCGGAAGTATTGATATCTCCGTCGGCAGCGTAACAGCCCTGGTGACCATGGTGGATGTCATGATCCTGAATGGAAATCTGCATCTGTTCGACGGCCTGCAAAAAGCCCTCGGCGTCGGTGATGAATTCCGGATCGTATTTGCCGCCATCATGTCCCTGGCGATCGGTCTTGCCTTCGGCGTGGTACAGGGCTACCTGATCGCCTATCTGGAGATCCAGCCCTTCATCATTACCCTGGCCGGTCTGTTCTTCGGAAGAGGCATGGTCACCATTATCAGTGTTGACCCGCAGAAGGCACCGCAGGATCTGATGGATATCCTGCAGAGCCGTATCAATATACCGTTTCTGGGATCTCCCAATAAAAAAGGCGTGATCATTCCCGCTCACATCGAGATCGGCGTTGTGATCGCCCTGGTGATCCTGATCCTGGTCTTTATCCTGCTCCGCAAGTTCCGGCTCGGCAGAAACTTCTATGCTGTGGGCGGCAACATGCAGAGTGCCCTTATGCTCGGCGTCAATGTCCGCCGTACCCGTTTCCTGGCCCATATGCTCATCGGCCTTCTTGCCGGTATCGCAGGCTTTGTCTTCATGATGCATGTAGGCGCCGGCAATGCCACCAATGCCACCGCATCGGAAATGAATGCCATCGCCACTTCCATCATCGGCGGTACACTGCTTACCGGCGGTGTCGGCAATGTCATCGGCACCATGTTCGGCGTCCTGACCCTGACCACGATCAAAGCCATCGTAGTTACCTCAGGTCTTCGGGATCCCTGGTGGCAGTCCATTACCACAGGCGCCATGCTGTGCTTCTTCATCCTTCTGCAGAGCGTCGTTCTTTCCAGGAGAGGAAGGGGCGGTTTCCATCTTCCGCCATGGCTGAAGAAAGCGGAAAAGAAAGAAGGCACGTGACAACGCGGTATCTTTTTATAAGGATAGATCAACAATGAATTGACGGGTATGAACGGTTTTGCCAACACTCGCTGCAACGAATTGGCGGGTATGAACGATCTTACCAGTACTTCATGCAACAATATGACGGGTATGAACGATTTTTGCAACAAACTATGGCTAAAAATCATTCATACCCGTCATATCGTTACAACCCGTAAGTCTAAAATCACGCGTACCCGTCAAATCAATGCAACCATAAGAAATCATTTCATTATCATGCAATAAGAGGCTATGCAGGATCCTGCACAGCCTCATTTACCTGTTATCTGCAATGATATCTCCAGCCGCCTCCGGCATCTGTTACATATCCCACAGATCTTCCCATCCGCGTGCGCCTTCCCATAAGAAGACCTGGCCTTTGATCAGCCTGCAGTTCTTGTCTGCCAGACGGATCTGTTCCATTTCCTGCCTTGTCAGTGGATCGCCTGCAGCGGCCATAAGGTTGGCCTTCAGCTGTTCCTTCTTAACAGAAAACGGGATCGGGATCTGGCCTCTCTGGACTGCCCATTTCAGACAGATCACCGCAGGATGAACATGATGCCTTTCCGCGATCTCCAGGATCTCAGGCATTTGAAGGTCTGAGATATCGCCTGCCGTACGATCTCTTTCGGGTCTGGAAGGAGATCCCAAGGGACAGTATCCGATGGGCTGGATCCCGTGCCCTACGGCATACTCATACAGCTCCTGCTGTTGGAAAGAGGGATGGCATTCCATCTCCAGGGCAGCCGGCAGGATCCTGCAGTAAGGAAGCACCGCCTCCAGTTTTCTGGCGGTCATGTTGGACATGCCGATGTACCTGGCCAGCCCTTCGTCCACCAGTTCCTCACACTGTCTCCAGGTATTCACAAATTCTTCCACGCTGAAAGGTCTGGAATCCGGGTTGCGGGAATCTCCGCTGCATCCCGGTGCATGATAATTCGGGAACGGCCAGTGCACGAAATACAGATCGATCCTGTCAAGCTGAAGATCCCGAAGACTCTTCTCGCAGGATTCCCGCACATGTTCGTGCATGTCGTTCCACACTTTAGACGTGATAAACAGATCGTCTCTCTTTATAATCTCCTGCGCCTCCGCCCGTAAGATACTTTTTCCGATCAGATCTTCATTTTGATAGACAGAAGCGCAGTCGATTATCCTGTAACCAATGCGGATGCCTTCATATACTGCCTCCGCAATCTCCTCCGGTCCGTATTTATCGGAGCCGAAGGTTCCAAGCCCCATACAGGGGATCTCTTCTCCCGAAAATAAGGTCCGTTTCGGGATACTGCTGATATCAATCTCTGTTTGCATTCTATTCTCCCGTTCAGTCCGGAAATACCACTGCTACTTTGCCGCAGTTTCCGGAAGCCATCAGGGCGTAAGCCTTTCCGGCTTCTTCCAGCGGGAATTCATGTGTGATCAGGTCTTCCGGATGGATATTCCAGCGTACCAGGCGCTCCACCAGTTCTTCCATCTTCCACAGGGATGTGACCCAGGAACCGTAAATGGATTTTTGGTCATGGATGATGTCCGGGCTCGGAAGAAAACTGCAGGTTCCGCCTTCTCCTACAAACGCCACTTTTCCCCATTGTCTGGTGCCGCGGATCGCCAGCTGTCTTCCCGCATCGCTTGCGCTGGCGTCGATAGCCCGCTCCGCTCCTTTGCCGCCGGTCACTTCCCGGATCTTATCCAGGGTATCCTCACCCGGTTTGAAAATATGATCCGCCAGATGAAGCCTTTTCGCCAGCTCGATCCGGTAGTCGTTCGTCTCCACACCGATCAGCAGGTTTGCCCCCATGGCCCGGGACAGCATCAGCGCCGCCAGACCTACAGGCCCAAGTCCTGTTACCAGTACGGCATCATTACCGCAGACACCGATCTTTTCGAGTGCTTCATAAACCGTTCCAAAGCCGCAGGCAACCTGGGCTCCGTCTTTATAGGACAGTTCATCCGGAAGTTCGATCAGGTCTTTTTCATCCGCCAGGATATATGGTGCCATGCCGCCGTTTCTCTGCCATCCGTAAGCCTGCCGGTATATACTCTTGCAGGAGATATAGTATCCTCTGCGGCAGTCATTGCAGACACCGCAGCCGGAAATATGATAGACCACAACCCGGTCTCCCTTTTTGAACCGTTTTAATCCATCTCCTTCTTCCACAATGATCCCGCAGGGTTCGTGTCCTGCGATCAGCCCCGGCACATACCCTTCCGGGCCTCTGCCGACATGTTCCCGGTAGATACAGCGGATATCGCTTCCGCAGATCGTGGTAGCTTTCGTTTTGATCAGGACCTGTCCGTGTCCCGGTTTCGGGATCTCAAAATCCTTCAGTTCCACCGTACTGTTTCCGGGCAGGATCGCCCCTTTCATGTACCTCTGATCCGCCATGATAATGCCTCCGTGCAGAATTACTGTATTTATAATAGAATATTGGATTCTTCAAATAATAATAAGAGATTTTTTTGACAATTCTGTTCTTCACATGTCGTCTAATCGCAACTTTCGATTGACTTCTTTGTATTTTTGTTGGTACAATCTTGAAGGCAGGACCGTATCTATGGCGGGGGGGAAGGACTTGAATAAGACATATTCCAATCTGGATATTCAGTTTATGGTCAGCGGGGTTCAATTTAAGGCGCTGAACATTGCTTTTGAGCGTTTTGAGCATTCGGTCCCAAGACACAGTCACGGAGCCCGCAGTTATGAGATCCATTATATTCCCATCGGTTTCGGGACAGTGGAAATAGGCGAAAAGGAATATGAGATCATTCCCGACACTGTTTATATGACCGGACCTTATGTGGATCACCTGCAGATACCCCGTATGGATGATCCGATGGGCGAATACTGCATCTTCCTGACCTGTGAATATGAAAGAGATCCTGAGACCTCCATTTCCGGGGATCCGGCTATCCAGGATACAAAACAGAATTCTGTTGCCGACCTGTTCCTGAACACTCCTTTCTGGTTTGGAAAAGATACCCAGAATCTGAACGCACTGATGCACGTCCTGTTTTTTGAATTGGAACATCGGCTGCCGGGATACCGCGAACAGATCAATGCTCTCCTGACGCAGCTGGTCGTTGCCATGGTACGCAATTACAAACGTCCCGCCGGTTCCTCTTCGATCACCAGTTCCAGCCTGAATGACATCAAAGCGCTCCTGATCGACAATTATTTTCTCTATGAATACAAAACCCTGTCCCTGCCGGACCTGGCAAAGCGTCTTGGCTCCAGTCCCCGTCAGACAGAACGTTTTCTGAGCGACTATTACGGAAAGACATTTCAGCAGAAAAAAACAGAAAGCAGGATGAGCGCCGCCCGCATCCTGCTTTCTGATCTTACCCGCAGCATCACCTCCATTTCGGAGGATCTGGGGTTTTCTTCTATTGAACACTTTTCCAATGCCTTTAAACGATATTACGGCTGCAGTCCCAGAGCATACCGCAAAGACCATCCGCAGGTCTCCTGAGCCTTATCCCGGAAGGGATCCTTTCAGCACCCGCAGGGCATTATCCCGGAATACCAGATCGATCTCATCTTCCGTAAAATGCTGTTTTCTGAGTTCTTCTTCCAGCATCGGCAGGAAGGAAGCATTTTTCATTTCCAGTTCTCCTGAGATCCCGTCAAAATCACTTCCCAAAGCAAGACATCCGATACCTCCTACCTTTCGGATATAGGAGGCATGCTGCACGATCCTTTCGATAGAAGACCTTGCCTTTTCGGACGGATCCAGAAATGCGCCGAAATAATTAAGACCCATTACTCCGCCCCGGTCTGCCAGCGCACGGATCATTTCGTCTGTAAGGTTCCTGACGTGGCCGCACAGCGCACGGGCATTGGAATGGCTGGCGATAAAAGGTTTTTTCGTATGATTCAGCACATCAAAAAAACCGGCGTCCGACAGATGGCTGACATCGATCAGGATCCCTAACCGCTCCATTTCTTCTAAAAACGCAAACCCTTTTTCTTTCAGACCATGTTCCTGCTGCGACCCGCAGTTCATGCCGCCCGATAAAGTATCCGGGATAATATTGGGCCAGGCCAGATCATTTTCATAATTCCAGGTCAGGGTCATGATCCGCATGCCCAGGGAATATAAGATCCTCAGAACCGGAAGGCTTCCTGCGCAGCAGCCGCCTTCCTCCAGGGTAAGCAGAGCGCTGATCCTTCCTTCACTCCGGTTTCGTTCCAGATCTTCCCAGGTCTTCACCTGCCCGATCTTACTGCTGTACTCAGCCATGATCTCCCGGAACAGATCAGCCTGTTCCAGAGCTGCCGCCAGGGGGTTTTCTTCCTTCTTCAGATTGACATATATGGCAAAACATTGCAGCAGGTAATTCCCCTGCTGCAGCTTTTCCAGATCAATATGCAGATCGTTTTTCCCGAAGCTTATCTTTTCGCCGTTTTTTCTTCTGCGGCGTATCTCACTCAGGGTATCACAGTGCAGATCGACAGTTTTCATTCGTTCCTCACGGTTTCAGTTCCAGATACAGTCCCCGGTACTGGCTTGCGGCGTGATCCCATGATACATCCTTGTCCATGTCTCTTTGTACCATCTCATCCCAGCACCAGCGGTTGGTAAAGTACAATGTCTTGGCCCTGTTGATGGCATCCAGCAAAAGACCGGCATCATAACGGTCAAATGTAAAGCCATTGCCGTCATTGGCATACGCATTGTAAGGCTGTACCGTATCCTTCAGTCCTCCGGTCTCCCTTACGATCGGGATGGTTCCGTAATGCATAGCCGTAAGCTGTGTCAGCCCGCAGGGCTCAAACAACGACGGCACCAGCAAGGCATCCGCACCGGCATAGATCATATGTGCTCTTCCTTCATCATACATGATATTGGAGCAGACAGAGCCCTTGAATGCATTTTCAAAATACCGGAAGGAATTCTCATATTTCCAGTCGCCGGTTCCCAGGACCACTACCTGTGTATGCCCGTCGATCAGCGTCGGAAGGATCTCATTGACCAGATCCAGTCCTTTCTGATCCGTCAGCCGGGAGATCAGGCCGATCACAAACACATGGTCATCCTGGATCAGGCCCAGCTGAGACTGCAGAGCGTTTTTATTTTCCTTTTTCCTGGGCAGCACGTTGGTAATGTCATACTGTGATGCCAGATACGGATCCGTATAAGGATTCCAGATCCCGTAATCGATGCCGTTCACGATGCCTCTTAACTTGCCGGAATGATACCTGAGGTGATCATCCAGATGCTCTCCGAAGAACGGTGACTGGATCTCGCCCGCATAGGTATGGCTGACCGTCGTGATCATATTGGCATAAGTAAGGCCGCCTTTCAGCATGTTGGCATCTTCGTATCCCTGCTTCAGGGCATCTTTGTTGAAGACATAATCCGGCAGTCCGGACCAGTACTGAATTGTCTTGATATTATAAACGCCCTGGAATCTCAGGTTATGGATGGTCAGCATGACCTTGGCACTGCCGACCGGAGTTCCTTCAAACAGCGTTCTCAGATAAACCGGCACCAGGGCAGCCTGCCAGTCATGGCAGTGGATCACATCCGGGATCCAGTTCATATAGTTCAGGGCAGCCAACGCAGCCTTGGAGAAGAAACAGTATTTCGGAATATCATCGATCAGGTTGGTATACGGATTGCCGACGCTGAAGAATTCCTCGTTATCGATGAAATCATATACGACCCCGTCCCATACATACTCCATGATCCCTACATAGAAGGATCTTCCGTCGGAACAGAGATTCATCATGAATTCTCCCCGGTAGACCATCTTTTCCTGGTATTCCCAGGGAATGCATTTATAGCGCGGAAGGATGACCTTCACGTCACAGTTCTGCTTTACAAGAGCTCTGGGGAGCGCATACATGACATCTCCCAGGCCTCCGGTCTTCACAAAGGGGTAGCACTCTGAACCGATAAAAGCAACGCTCCTTCTGGGCTGCGGCAGGATCTGTTCCGGGATCTCCGGATATGTTTTCGCCTCGATCTGCGGTGTGCTTTCCGGCTGAACCGTAGCTTCCTTTGGCTCTTCAGCCGGAGCTTCTATCTGGACCGGTTTTATTGCCTTGACTGCTTTGGCCTTCGGCTCGGCCTTTTTCTCCGCCTTGACCGCTTTGGCCTTCGGCGCGGCTTTCTTCTCTTCCTTGACCGCTTTGACCTTCGGCTCGGCTTTCTTCTCTTCCTTGACCGCTTGGGCTTTCGGCTCTGGCTTCTTATCCGCATTTACTGATT
>R26__coassemble_581_pt1 | contig 21930 bp, 25 predicted proteins | sample R26__metabat2_high_PE_046 | metagenome-assembled genome bin R26
TTTCGGAAGAGCATATTCCATTTAAGAAGGAACTGTTTGATTACATACGTATTAAGGCTGCGGAACTGAAAAAAGCCGGCGTCAACGTACTTCTTAATACGTTTGTTACCAGAAGATACGCGCAGACATTTGCGCCGGATGCTATGGTATGCGCTGCGGGAGCAGTACCCAAAATGCCTGCAATCCCCGGAATAGATCTTCCGCATGTAAAGAATATTTATGATCTGAGAATGAAAGATCCGGGATTTGGTGAAAGAGTTGTTGTGATCGGAGCCGGCCAGGTGGGATGTGAAACGTCAGTCCATCTTCTTCAGGAAGGACATAAGGTAACGCTTGTAGGTCGTAATACAGATTACGCAAAGGATGCGACTATATGGCATAAGCACGGATTGAGGCAGCAGCTCTTTGGCAGGGCTGAAATTAAGCTCAGCAGCAGTGTTGTGGAGATCACTGAGGATCATGTCGTTACAGAAGATAAGGACGGAAACAGAAATGAAATCCCATGCGACACGGTATTCTGCGCTGCCGGCCTGATCCCGCGGACCGATGTTCGCAATGAGCTGAGGGGGATCACCCCATACTATTATGAACTGGGGGACTGCCTGAAACCGGGTCTGATGTTCGATGCTGTTTCACAGGGACATTTTATCGGACGGGATATTTAGACGGCCGGAGAACCAGGTATTGAGGAGAACTGAAAGGAGAAAATATAATGAAGCAGAAAATAAATCCCGAAGGATATGTAAAACCAGCCGGACCGTATACGAATGTGATCAAAGTTTCTTCCCCTGAGGAGATGCTGTTTCTTTCAGGTGTCAGCGCAAATGGCGATGACGGGGAAATCGTCGGAAGAGGCGATATCCTGGAGCAGACGAAACAGATTGTAAAGAATATCACTATAGAATTGAACGCAGTTGGTGCCGGTCCTGAGAATGTTGTCATGACAACAACCTATGTCCTTGCAGATCACATGGATGACTTTCTTATGACCGGAGCGGCATCTGTACTGTTTGAAGGCCTGGATAATCCGGCCGACAGCCTGATCGGGGTCGTAAGTCTTGCGGGCATGAGATACGGGGCGCTGATCGAAGTGACTGCAATTGCAGTGATCAATTGAGGATATACGGACACAATTCAAAAAATCGGAACAGGCTTCGTATATTCTGCTGTTTTTTACGGAACAATATTAAATCTCTGAAACATTTGTAGGTTTCTTTCCTTCCGTTTGTTATTGTTTAATTATTGCCTGATAACGGATGCGATTTCAGGCAATACACATTTTACAGGAGGGAAGGAAAATGAAAAAACTACTCGTTATTGCAGTCGCAATAATCATGTCACTGTGCCTTGTCTTACCGGCAGCTGCTCAGCCGACGGAGGATGAATATCCGTTATTCAATGAATACAAGCAGTATCTGCTTGATACATTGATGCAGGATTCTTTCTGGCAAGGAAAGGAAGCACAGCTCAAGGCAGATTTGGACGCAGCGTTGGATCCGGATGCAGAATGCATTAAGAATTTCACCGGAACTGCTGATGTGGATCAGGCACCTCCGGGAGTTGTTTTTCCTATGGCTTATGAAGAATGGTTCGCACAGAACGGTGCAGAGCAGTCGAAAGACGAGGAAGTCAAAGTGGCAGCTCCGGGTACCTATACCGATGGGACCAATACCATGGTAATCGAAGAAGACAACAAGTTTGTCCTGACAACGATCGGTCAGAACATGGAAGGGCAGGAGTTTGCACTTACGGTAAAAGGTGAGATCAGTAAGGAGGGCGAGCTCAGCATTACAGGAGTCTTTGACGGCGACCTGGATCTAACACAACTTGCGTCAGAAGATCAGATCAAAGAAAATCTGGAGATCGCAAAGGCAGTCTATGAAATTGCTCTTAAAGAAACAGCTGAAAAAGGCGAGTCTCCGGAGGGTGAATCTCCGGAAGGCGAGTCAGCCGGAGGCAGCATGGGACTTCAGACGGAAGAATATGAGATCACAGTCGGTGATGTGACCGCAATGGCTTACTATGAAGATCTGGCTTCCGATTCTGAAAAGAGAAGCTTCAAGATCACATTTGAAGGAACCGAGTATTTTGGAAAGATCGACAAAGGCGTATGGACTGCTGATGATCCTTCCGGAGAAGAAGTGATTGCGGCATTTCAGGCTGCTCATGAAGCAGATCCGAATTTCCAGGGACCTCCTCCGTCAGACAATTGATCCTGTGCAGGAGGGCAGTTAAAAGGAGGATTTATCAGAACGATTGAAACAGATAAAAAGCAACCGGGGATACTCCCCGGTTGCTCTGCATGATCCGTTATTATGTTCTTTTACCAGATATCTACAGATCCGGTCTCTTCTCCCTTAACCCAGTAGATCTTGTTTTTTTCCAGTTTGATATATGCTGCATCTGATCCCTTCGGAACTTTTGCGGCAATCTCCTCGGGAGTGATCTGGCCTCCCATGGAGGATTCAAACACGAGATTCATCTTTGCTGCTTTCACTTTTTTAACAGGCTTTTTGACCTCTTCTTTCACATCCTTGGCTTTTTCTGCAGTCTTCTTTGCGGTTTTCTTCACTTTGCCTGCAGTTTTTTTAACTTCGATTTCAGCAGCAGCGGCCTTATCAGCGATCGCTTCCTTTGTATCAGCGATCTTAACCTCGGCTTCTTCTTTCTTTTCTTTTACTTTCCTTCCGGCAGCACGGACTTTTTTCTTTGTTTCGATCTCTGCAGCTGCTGCGTTTTCAGCAACGTCTTCTACGTTATTTGCTACTTTTTCTGCAGTGTCTTTTACCTTACGGCTGGCGGCACGCGTTGTTTTCTTTGTTTCAATTTCTACAGCTGCCACATCATCCATGGCTTTCTTTTTTGCTTTCGTCACTTTTTCCTTCATAGTTTTCTTATATCCTCACTTTCTTTGTCTTGCGGGTGTATACTACCACTTTAAAATGAAGAGTTCAACCGGAAAGCCGGATGAAAGGTTTGTTTTAAAGGATTGTATAATGATATAATATCCTTGTTTATAATAATAAAATACGGACAACGATAAGGAGACGTGACATGATTGACGTAAAGAGTATGCCGAAACTGGGTTTTGGCATGATGAGACTGCCGGAAACCGATGGGAGAATGACATGATCGCTTTGAAAAACGCAGTGCTGATCGACGGAACCGGAAAGAAACCTGCCAATGGCATCACGATCCTCATTGAGAATGGAACGTTTCGGGAGATCGGAACAGAGCTGACCGTTCCTTCGGAAGCAGATGTGATCGATCTGAAAGGAAAGACTGTCATTCCGGGACTGATCGACGCACATATTCATATGAACGGATCAAGCAGACTGGACCGTCCCGGTGCAAGCCATCTTGTTCCCAGTTACAACTATGTGGAAATGAGGGAAGGTTGTCTCAGATGGGGCGTTGTGGCTGTTCGCACCTGCGGCCAGTTTACAGAAGAAGCACTTGACTTTCGGGAAGGCGTGGAAAACGGCACCATCGATCGCTCTCCTCGTGTAAGCGTTTCAGGACCTATGTTTCAGGCTCCAGGCGGACATCCCTGCTATACGGTTTTTATGTCCGATCCGGATGTGGAGCAGTATGCCTGCGCTATTGTGAAAGAGGATACGGAGATTGAACCGATCATAAAAAGTCCCGGGAACAGGGGGTGGACTTCACCAAAGTTTTCTATGCACATTTGAATAAAATGGATTACCCGAATCCGGTGCCGCGCATTTCAAAACAGAAATTAAAGGAGATCATTGATATCTCACACCGCTATGGACTGTCCGTGACAGTTCACGTTGACTGTCCTGCAGAAATGCAGGACGTGGTGGAGCTTGAAGCTGATTGTATCGAGCATATGATCGGAGCAGGAGAAACGGAAAATGAGCTTTCGGATGAACTGATTGCTTTGACGAAGAAAAGCGGCGCCACAGTGGATCCGACCATGGTCTCTATTAAGCGATTTGATCCTTTAAATGATTCGGCACCATCTGTCTGGGATGCGGTTCAAAAAGCTGTGAAGAAATGTTATGATGCCGGCATTCCCCTGGCAGTAGGATGCGATGCAGGCATTCCCTTTGTCCCATTTGGAGAAGCGGTCCATGATGAGATGGCCTGTCTGAATGAAGCAGGCATTCCTGCACTTGAAGTGATCACGATGGCAACCGGCGGGAACGCTGCATTACTGAACATGGAGAACCGGATCGGAACGATCGAGGTTGGAAAAGAGGCGGATCTGATCGTTTTGGAAAAAGATCCATTGGAAGATATTCAGAATACGAAATCGATCGAACTTGTATTTATGAAAGGTAGGATTGTTACGGACCTCCGAAACAGCTGAATCGCAAAAAATCGGAACACCTGAAAAGCAAATAAAGCAGGAATTATGAAAGGAAAGAAAATGAAAGTAACGTTTTTCGGAACTACCACCTTGTTGTTTGATGATGGAAAGGATCAGATCCTTTTTGACGCACATATGACCCGTCCGTCACTGATGAAATATATTTTCGGAAGCGCTCCGACGGACCGGGAGGTGGTAGACCGGAAATTACAGCTGAATCATGTCGACAGACTGAAGGCCATATTTGTATCCCATTCTCATCACGACCATGTCATGGACGCACCATATATCGCACAGCAGACAAAGACTGTGATCTATGGAAGCAGTTCTGCACTGAATGTTGCGAAAGGAGGGGGTATCCCGGAGGAGAAGCTGGTTCAGTTCCAGGCGAATGAAACGTATGAGGTCGGCGGTTACAGGATCAAGGTGATCCCGTCCATTCACTCCAAGCCAACAATCATCAACAATGATCTGGGCCAGACGATCGATAAACCCCTCAGACAGCCTGCGAGACTTCGTGATTACAAGGAGGGCGGATCTTTTGATTTCTATGTGGAAGCAGAAAAAAAAGAAGATCATGATCCGGCCGAGCTTTAATTATATTGAGGGACAGATGGACGGATATCAGGCAGATGTTCTCTTCCTCGGAGTGGCAGGACTGCAGAAGGCAGATGCAAAAACGGAACAGAAGTTTTATGAGGAAACGATCGAAAAACTGGATCCAAAGCTCGTGATCCCGCTGCACTGGGATAATTTCTTTTCCCCGCTGACAAAACCGACCGTTGGAATGCCAAGACTGGTGGAAAAGACAGAAGTCGTATTCTTTAAGCTTGCCAATTACTGTGAAGCGCATGGAGTGAACTGTATCGTTCAGATCCCGGGGACAAGCATGGAGTTTTAAGACGATGAAGATGTTCAAAAAAGGAGCGGCTATGAAAGGCATGAAATGTTTCTTCTTTATTTTGGTATTGATCGCAAGTTTATGCGCACCGGCTTTGGCGGCATACGCGGGGACAGAAGCTGCGCAGGAAGAGCCGAAAAGCTTTACGGAAGGAGCGGATACGACTGTCACGATCGCTTCTTATATGGATTTCGGCAAAGAAGGCACCTATTTCCTGAAAGAGGGAGATCAGATCGCGGTGATCTCTCCATCCGCGCTTCCGAGTAAGAGGCAGGTGGAAATGACAGTAGAAGGGCTTAAGAGCTGGGGCTACGTTCCTGTGGAAGGGAAATATGTCGCCGTGGAGGAACGAACGCTGGAAGAATGCATCAAGGACCTGACCTGGGCGCTTAATGATCCGGAGATTAAAGCGATTTTCTGCGTGAGGGGAGGACACGCATCCAGTGAAGTCCTGGATCAGCTGCAGCTCTCTCTGATCAAAGACGCAAAGAAGCCGATCATCGGCTTCAGTGATATCTCTGCATATCTGTCTGCCTGGACAGTGTCCGGTCTGCCGTCGATCCATTCTGCGATGTCCGGCTGCTTTACCGGCAGCATGCCGGCGGATTGCACCGAAGCGACTAAGAGCATGATGATAGGGAAAATCCCCGTCTATCATTGCAAGGGAAATGAATACGATATCCCGGGCAGCGCAGAAGGGATCCTGATCGGCGGAAATCTGGCCACCTTGACCACGGTGCTTGGTACAGACTACGACTGCACAGCCATCGAAGAACCGTTCATCCTGTTCGTGGAGGAAGTCGAGGAGGATTACGAACACATTCATCGCTTTCTCACCATATTGGATCATAAAGGGATCTTGGATAAAGCGGCAGGTCTGATCTTCGGCGAGTGGGTGGGCATACCCTCGGAATGCGGTACGTATAACGGCAATGCGAGAGGCGGCAGATTCAAGTCCGTCGCCGACATGATCAGCAGAGAGTTTCTCCAGGACAGACAGATCCCGGTGGCGTTTGGCTTTCCGGCTGGTCATGGCAATGTGAATTATCCGCTGCTGATGGGCGTGAAACTGAAACTGGATGTCAGCAAAGATGGATATACGCTGGAATGGATGAAGGAATAATAAAAATTCGAAAACGCAGTGTTTTCCTCAGGTTAATTTAAACTAGGTCTGATAGGATATCAAAAGATGAAGTTCTATAAAAACAGGAAGGAACAAGTGTATTCATGTTAGATCAATCATATTATGACAAGACAGATGAGATCATCGCTGTCTATGGCAGAAAACCATCATCCCTCATTCCCATTATGCATGATATCCAGGATACCTACCGGTATCTTCCGGGAGAACTGCTGACCTATGTGGCAGGACAGATTGGGATCACGGAGGCAAAAGCATACAGCGTAGCTACATTTTATGAGAATTTTTCCTTTGAACCAAAGGGTAAATATGTGATCAAAGTATGTGACGGAACAGCCTGCCATGTACGGAAATCCACCCCTGTCCGGGAATATCTTTGCAAGGAACTGAAGCTTGATGACAATAAACATACAACAGACGATCTGATGTTCACTGTGGAAACGGTCTCCTGCCTGGGAGCCTGCGGCCTTGCGCCGGCCCTGATGGTAAATGATGCTGTTTATTCCAAGATGACGCCGGAGAAAGCGGCGGATATGCTGCAGGATCTGCGCGGCAGAGAGCAGAAGGAGCAGGAAGGAGGCAGTGAAGAATGAGACTGGAAAGCAGAGCACAGGCCATTGCATACCGTGATCAGTGTCTGGAGAATATCGCACAGGAAACCTGCCGCATTCTGATCTGCGGCGGAACCGGATGTCTGGCAGGCGGAGCCGGCGTTTTATATCAGAAGTTTATGGAACTGGCAGAGGGAACCGATACAAGGGTACAGATCGGAGCGGAGATTGCTCACCTCGGAGTCCATAAGAGCGGCTGCCACGGATTCTGTGAAATGGGACCGTTGGTGCGGATCGAACCGTATCATTTTCTTTATCTGAAGGTACAGCCGGAGGATTGTGAGGAAATATTCCGGGAGACGGTCCTGGGCGGAAGACCGGTGGAACGGCTCATGTATCACCAGGAAGACAAAATCTATCCGACGCAGGAAGAGATCCCGTTTTATGCTAGACAGACCCGTGTGGTACTGGAACATTGTGGGCATATAGATGCGGAACATATTGATGCCGCGATAGCTGCCGGGGCGTATGAAGCGTTTGCCAAAGCCTTGTTTACCATGACATCGGAGGAGATCATAAAGGTTGTCTCGGATTCGGGCCTTCGAGGCAGAGGCGGCGCAGGGTTTCCCACTGGAAAAAAATGGAGCCAGGTAGCCCGACAGGCCGAAAAGACACGCTATGTCGTATGTAACGGCGATGAAGGGGATCCCGGCGCCTTTATGGATCGCAGCATTATGGAAGGCGATCCCCACAGGATGATCGAAGGCATGATGATCGCAGCTGTCGCTACCGGGGCGCAGGAAGGCTATATCTATGTTCGCGCCGAGTATCCCCTTGCCGTAGAACGTCTGAAAATGGCTATCGCCCAGGCAGAAGAACTGGGTATGCTGGGAGACCATATCCTGGGTACGGATTTCAGCTTCCATCTGCATATCAATCGGGGAGCAGGTGCATTTGTCTGCGGCGAAGGCAGCGCTCTGACTGGCTCCATTGAAGGCAACCGCGGAATGCCCCGTGTCAAACCTCCCAGAACCGTAGAGCAGGGACTCTGGGGAAAACCGACGGTGTTGAATAATGTGGAAACCTATGCCAATGTCCCCATGATCATCATGAGAGGTGCGGAATGGTTCCGAAGCATCGGTACCGAAGGGTCTCCGGGAACCAAAGCATTTGCCCTGACCGGAAATGTCTGTAATACAGGTCTGATCGAAGTTCCGATGGGAACAACCCTGAGGGAAATCGTCTTTGATATTGGCGGAGGCATCAAAGACGGCGGAACCTTCAAAGCAGTCCAGACCGGCGGACCTTCCGGCGGGTGCCTGACGAAGGAACATCTGGACGAACCGCTGGATTTTGAATCGATCAAGAAATTCGGCTCGATCATCGGTTCCGGAGGACTGGTGGTTATGGACGACCATACCTGCATGGTGGAGGTTGCCAGGTTCTTTATGAGTTTTACGCAGCGGGAATCCTGCGGCAAATGTGTCCCGTGCCGGGAAGGGACCAAGAGGATGCTGGAAATCCTCGAACGGATCGTGGCCGGAAAAGGGGAAGAAGATGATCTGTATATGCTGGATGAGATCGGCAATATGATCAAAAATATGGCTCTTTGCGGTCTGGGAAAAAGCGCGCCCCTGCCTGTCCTGAGTACCATGCGGTACTTCCGGGAGGAGTATGAGGAGCACATTTTCCAGCATAAATGCCGGGCACATGTCTGTACGGCTATGCAGAAATATGTCATTGATCCGGATCTGTGCAAGGGATGTACCAAATGTGCCCGCAACTGTCCGGTGGGAGCTATTTCAGGCAAAGTTAAGGAACTTCATAGAATTGACAGTGATAAATGCATTAAATGCGGCGCCTGCATGAGTTCCTGCAATTTCAAGGCGATATCGGTGGAAGCATAAGGAGGAATTACAATGGGAAAAATCATAATTGACGGCATGGAAGTCGAATTTACCAATGAAAAAAATCTCCTTACCATCATCAAGAAAGCAGGTATCGATATTCCGACGCTGTGCTACATCGATGAATTGTCTACAGTGGGAGACTGCCGGATGTGTACCGTGGAAGATGATAAAGGCCGTATGTTTGCTTCCTGCTCGGAAGAGCCCCGTGACGGTATGGTGATCTTTACCAATACCAGAAGATTGAGAAAATACAGGAAGCTGATCATCGAACTTCTGCTGGCAGCTCACTGCCAGGATTGCAACACCTGCTCAAAGAACGGTGACTGCAGGCTGCAGCATATGGCCAGGCGTTATGGCATCATGAATGTGCGATTCTCCGATTACAGGGAGAGGCTTCCGCAGGATCACAGTTCTCCTTCCATCATTCGGGATCCCAACAAATGTATTCTTTGCGGCAATTGCGTCCGTGTCTGCGAAGAAATGGAAGGGATCGGCGCCATCAATTTTTCAAAAAGAGGCTCGGAAGCCAGAGTAACGCCGGCGTTTGGCAAATCCATTGCGGAAACAGATTGTGTAGGATGCGGTCAGTGCAGGGTCTTCTGTCCGACCGGAGCGATCTCAATCCATCATCACAGGTCATGGGTCTGGGATGCCCTGGAAGATCCTGAACTCAGGGTAGTGGCACAGGTTGCTCCAGCAGTCCGTGTTGCTTTGGGTGATGCCTTTGAAATTCCGGAGGGTGAAAATGTAATGGGACGGATCGTAAATGTCCTGCACAGGATGGGGTTCGATGAGGTGTATGATACCACCTATGGAGCGGATCTGACCATCGTGGAAGAAACCAAGGAGTTTCTGGAGAGAATTGCATCCGGGAAGAATCTGCCGCTGCTTACCTCCTGCTGTCCGGCCTGGGTGAAATTTGTCGGGGAACAGTTCCCTGAATTTATAGACAATGTTTCCACCTGCCGTTCTCCTCAGGGAATGCAGTCAGCCACCGTGAAAGAATATTTCCGGGATCCGGCGAATAATCCGGACGGCAGAAAAACCATCATGGTATCCATTATGCCCTGTACAGCCAAGAAAATGGAAAAGGAACGTGAAAACAGCTATACAAGAGGAGAAAAAGATACGGATTACGTCATCACTTCCATGGAGCTGATCGAAATGATCACGACGTCCGGTATTGATTTCAAAAACCTGGATCCGGAAGCATCGGACATTCCATTCGGATTCGGATCGGGCGGCGGTGTTATTTTCGGCGTATCAGGCGGTGTTACGGAAGCGGTACTGAGGAATCTCACTGAAGGGCACAGCAAAGAAGTCCTGCATAATATTGTAATCAGCGGCGTCCGCTCCGATTCTGCGGTTCGGGAGTTTACCGTAAACTACAAGGGAACCGACCTGAATATCTGCGTTGTCAGCGGCCTTGCAAAAGCCCGTCAGATCATGGAACAGGTAAGGTCCGGAGAAAAGAAGTTCCACTTTATAGAAGTCATGGCATGCCCCGGTGGATGTATCATGGGCGGCGGCCAGCCGATCAAGATCGGACGTCCGCATGTTCAGAACAGGCAGGAAGGCATTTATCGTTCAGACAAGATGGCTTCGGTGAAAAAATGCGGAGACAATCCGATGGTGCTCTCCCTGTATGATGGTTTCCTGAAGGGAAAAGAACACCTGCTTTTGCATAACAGCAAATACTGTGCTAAAAATTTCCGGTAAATGAAAAGACATCAGGGAAACAGAAAAGAGACTTGTCAGTTTATGGCAAGTCTCTTTTTAAGATGCCCCTGCTGCATTCTAGCTGGGAGATGAGTTTTTCATAAAACACGATATAAAAGGAAAGCCGGGATTTCCACAGGTCTTCGGCGGCTTGCGTACCCATTTCCATGTTTTTCAATTCCTGCAGCCTGGTAAGTCGCTTTGATGTATATTCCAGTTTTTCTTCGAAACCCATTTCAAGGAAACTGTCATTGCAAAGGGTTTCGTGAATACGATAGGCGTCAAAACGGTCTATATTATCCGCATCGCCGACGGATAAAGCAAAGGCAGTCCGTTCTCCTTCAAAGTCCGCTTTATCGTCCACATGGATCGCGATCCCGTAGCAGATATCATTGATGCGGTCTTCTGTCATCCCCAGTTCTTTTAAAAACGGGCGTGCGATCACTGCTGAACGCCGTCCATGCTCCTGCCAGCCATCTTCTCCAAAATCCTCGCAATAGGAGATATCGTGGAGCAGACAGGCAATCGTCAATTCTGTTTCATCGAAACCTTCCTGCAGTGCGATCTGTCTTCCGATATTCGCCACCCTGTAGGTATGTTCCGTCCGATAGGCTTTGGCGTCCGGATGCAGATTCAGATAGGATGCTGCATCAAATCTGCTGCGTAAAAACTCCTCTGTCTTTTTTATCCATTCCTGATTCAGCATTTTTTATGATCCTCCTGAATTATCAGATACATAGTATTTCAAATGGAATAAGCTGCCGGCTCTATAGCGGAAATGCCACAGCGTTTTCATAAAGGCTGTGAAGGATATCCAGAAACAGAGCCAGGCTTTTCCTGCTATCGTCTTTGTGTGTACAAAGAACACAGGAAAAGCTTTCTTTGCAGTCAAAGGGGATCCAGGTAAACTGTCCGCTGTGGTCATTCAAAAAGCCCGGAGCGAGACAGATCCCCCGTCCTGCGGCGACATTTGTCAGAGTCGTATCATGATCCGCACTGTTAAAATACTGCACTTTCCCGGAAGCGATCAGTCTGTTCTGAACCGCTTTCAGGGCAGGGGGAGATCCGCCGCCTACCATCAGGGTCCTTCCATAGAGATCGGGTTCCGTGATCAGATTTTTTTCTGCCAGAGGGTCATCCCGCTGCGCGATCAGATAGATCCGGCTTTCGAAAAGAGGATGCACCTTAATGCCCGGGACCTGCCTGGTCTGTTCTTTCAGCGCAAAGCAGATATCCGATTCCTTTCTTAAAAAGGATTCCATCCCATTTTCATACTGAAAGACCGGCTCGATCTGTACCTCCGGTTCCTTCTCCTCAAACAGGCGGATGGCCTCGGGAAGAAAACAAATAGCCTGTCTAACCATCTGTGTGATCGTGATACGGTCTTTGTATTTTGCGCTGAAATTCTGTCCCTGTTCAATGGCGCGTTTCAGATCTTCCCTCATGCCTGCAAGAAAGCTGACAAATTGCGCGCCGGCCGGTGTCAGGGCGGCGCCTTTTCCACTGCGCTCAAATATCGCAAACCCTATTTCCTCTTCCAACAGCCGGATCTGGTAGGAAAATGTAGGCTGACTGACAAACATATTTTCCGCCCCGCGGCTGAAGTTCAGTGTGTGGGCCAGTTCAATACAATAATCGATCTGTTTCGTCGTCATGACATCCCTCGTTATTTAAAATTTAAATAGATTATAAAATAATCCGATTGGACTTTGCAATCTTAAGATGAGAAAATACGAACAGAAAATACAACATATCTTTGATAGATTTATGGAGGAAAGAGAAATGGCAAAAACACTGATCGCATTCTTTTCAAGAGCGAATGAAAACTATTTTGGCGGAGCTATGAGATACGTGAAAACAGGCAACACAGAGATCGTGGTAGGACTTATGAAAGAGATCATCGACGCGGAGACCTTCAAGATTGAAATGAAATCTCCTTATTCCCCGGTCTATATGACCTGTATCGACGAGGCGAAGAAAGATCTCAAGGCAAACGCCCGCCCGGAACTGGTCAGCTATCCGGACAGTATTGAGGAATATGACACGATCATTCTTGCCTATCCGAATTACTGGGGAACATTCCCGATGGCAGTGGCTACCTTCCTGGAACGTTATGATTTTTTGGGAAAGACGATCCTTCCTCTTTGTAAGAACGAGGGAAGCGGCATGGGATCCAGTGAGAAAGATATCAGAAAATATGCATCCGGTGCAGATGTGAAACGCGGTCTTTCCATCACCGGCAGCAATGCAGGCAGTTCCAAAAAGGCAGTACAGGAATGGCTGAGATCATATGGACTGTAAAGAAAGAGATAAAAGCATGACAGAGAACGAGCGGATCAAAGATCTCTACAGAGCGTACTGGGATTATATGATCAGGAAGGATGCAGATGGTCTAAGACAGATCATGACAGAAGATTATTGTCTCCGACACATGACAGGAGTGCAGCAGTCCAGAGAGGAATTCCTGAATGGATTACTGAACGGCACGTTTAATTATTTTTCAGCAGAGCATGACAGTATTGAAGTGGAAATCCACGGGGACAGGGCTGAAATGACAGGGAAAAGCCAGGTGTGGGCTGCTGTTTACGGAGGCGGAAAACACAGGTGGCGCCTGCAGGGAGATTTTACCTTACGCAGGGAAAACGGAAAATGGAAGCTGACAGGCAGCGAAGCTTCTGCGTATTAGACAGAAAGGAAAAGACAGATCACATATGGAGGAGGATCAATGCAGGTAAATCGTTTTTTTTCGGAGATACATGGTAATTTTGGCTTTGGATGTATGAGGCTCCCGATGAAGAATAATGAAGTGGATCATGAGTTGTTCTGTCAGATGGTTGATACATTTATTGATGCGGGATTCAATTATTTCGACACGGCCCACGGCTATCTCGGAGGCAAGTCCGAAACAGCGATCAGGGAGTGTGTGGCGAAACGGTATTCACGCGACAGGTTTCTGCTCACAAACAAGCTGACCACGCCGTATTTCAATACGCAGGAGGACATCCGTCCATTTTTCTTCCAGCAGCTTGCCCGGTGCGGTGTAGAGTATTTTGATTTTTATCTGATGCATGCACAGGATAAGAATAACTACCGGAAATATAAGAAATGTAAAGCCTATGAAACCTGTTATGCCCTGAAGGAAGAAGGCCTGATCAGGCATTTCGGAATATCCTTTCACGATAAGGCGGATGTACTTGATATGATCCTGACAGAGCACCCGGAAATCGAGGTCGTTCAGATCCAGTTCAACTATGCGGACTATGAGGATGCATCCGTGGAGAGCCGCAAGGTATATGAAGTCTGCGAAAAGCACGGAAAGCCTGTCATCGTCATGGAACCGGTGAAGGGTGGCAGTCTGGTCAATCTGCCTGCTGAAGCGGATAAGATCCTTCGTGATCTGAACAATGGCAGCAATGCCAGCTATGCGATCCGGTTTGCCGCCAGTTTCCCCAACATGGCAATGGTGCTGTCAGGCATGAATGATATGGCGCAGATAGAGGATAATATCAGCGCTATGAAAGACTTTAAGCCGCTTAATGAAAAAGAGATGGCTGCAGTGCAGCAGGTGTGTGATATCTTCAGAAGCCTGAACCTGATCCCGTGTACAGCATGCAGATATTGTATTGAGGAGAACGAGTGTCCGAAAGGCATCCGCATACCGGACATGTTTTCTTCTCTGAACGCTCATGAAGCTTTTCATAATTGGAATACCGGCTATTATTACAATAACATCATCACCGGAGGCGGTCATGGAAAAGCGTCGGATTGCATCAAATGCGGAAAGTGTGAAAAAGTCTGTCCGCAGCATCTGCCGATCCGGGAACTGCTGAAGGAAGTAGCAAAAACATTTGAATGATCGGAGAAATGAATATGAAAAAAGATGTAATGCTTGTCATCGGCGCAGGACAGATCGGTATGGCAATTGCCCGCAGGATAGGTTTCGGGAAGAAGATTGTTCTCGGCGATAAGAATATGAAAAATGCTGAAGCTATCGCAAAGATCATGAACGAAGCAGGCTATGATGTGGAAGCCTTTGAGATGGACTTGTCATCCAGGAAATCTATTCTGGCTGTTATCAAGAAGGCACAGGAGTATGGTGAAATCAAGTATCTGGTGAATGCTGCCGGCGTTTCTCCCTCGCAGGCCTCTGTTGAAACAATTCTGAAGGTGGATCTTTACGGGACGGCAGTGCTTTTGGAGGAAGTAGGAAAGGTTATTGCCAAGGGCGGTGCAGGAGTAACTATTTCCAGCCAATCCGGCTGGCGGATGCCGCAGCTGACCGCAGAACAGGATCGACAGCTTGCCACTACGCCTACGGAAGACCTTCTGGATCTGGAACTCTTAAAACCGGAGAATATCAGGGATACTCTTCATGCCTACCAGATGGCAAAGCGCTGCAACGAAAAACGGGTTATGTATGAATGCGTCAAATGGGGAGAGCGAGGAGCAAGGCTCAATGATATTGCCCCGGGTATCATTGTGACACCGCTGGCAATCGATGAGTTTAACGGTCCGCGTGGGGATTTCTATAAGAAAATGTTTGCCGGATGTCCGGCAGGAAGGCCCGGAACCGCCGATGAAATGGCAAATATCGCAGCACTCCTTATGAGCGATGCAGGGGCATTTATCACAGGCTCCACCTTCCTGGCAGATGGCGGGGCTACAGCAAGTTATTATTACGGACCGCTTCAGCCGGAAGAATGAAGGAGATGTTAAATGAAAAAAAGGATTCAGAAGATAGCAACGATCATGTTTTTCATCATTTTTGCTTTCCTGCTTGCTGCCTGCTGCTTTGCAGGTGAAGCAAAGGAGAACAGCGCTGCAGGCGAACCATCAACGAACAGCGGAAGCGACGTTCTTGTAGTATATTTTTCAAGAACCGGGGAACAGTATAGCGTTGGCGTGATCGACAAAGGAAATACAGCTATCGTTGCGAAAATGATCATCGACAGGACCGGCGCGGACAGCTTCGAGATCCTGCCGGAGGAGGATTATTATCCCTACACCTACGATGAACTGACAGATGTGGCAAAAAAGGAGCAGAATGAAAAAGCCCGTCCGGCCTATGCGGGAGAAGTCCCGGATCTTACCGGGTACAGCATGATCTTTATCGGAGCTCCTGTGTGGTGGGGGGACTGGCCGATGATCTGTTATACATTCTTTGAGCAGAATGCAGAGGCCCTGGAGGGAAAAACGCTGATTCCTTTCTCCACTCATGAAGGCTCCGGATTATCCGGCTTTGATGGCAAGCTTTCTTCTGTCTGCCCGAACAGCACGGTGGGGAAAGGGCTTGCCATCCGGGGAAACGACGCGCAGAACAACCAGGACAATGTGCGAAACGAGGTCGATGAGTGGCTTTCTGAGCTGGGCTTTAACACGGAACATGAATAAGAAGATACGGATCGTAATTGATATCTCCATGGCAGTGCTGCTGCCGCTCCTGATGGCGTATTCCCTGATCGGAGAAACATTTCATGAAGTGACGGGAACCATCATATTTGTACTGTTCATTATTCATCACATCCTGAACCGGAGATGGTACAGCGCCATATTCAAGGGGAAATATCAGATGGGAAGAATCTTTCGGACTGTTTTGGATGTACTGCTGCTTGTCTTCATGATCCTTCAGCCTGTAAGCGGGATTCTGCTGTCGAAGCATCTGTTTGCGTTTCTTCCCGTGCTGCCGGTCACAGCACAGGCAAGGAGTATCCACATGATGCTGGCGTACTGGGGTTATGTGCTGCTGTGTGTTCACGAAGGAACGCATCTGACGGCATCATTTTGCAGATTGGAAAAAAGAGGAAAGAAAGCTGGTATCATGCTCTATGTGATCCTGGGAGGCGTTTCGGTTTATGGGTGTCTCGCGTTTTTACAGCGGGGCTTTCCGGGATATATGTCGGGCAGAACAGCATTTGCCTTTTTTGATCATGGGGAGCCGATCGTATCGTTCATTCTGGATTATCTGGCAGTCATGGTTCTGTTTATGATGGCAGGTTGCCTGATCATATACGGTCTGGGCAAAGCAAGCACAAAGAAAAAGGCAGCAAAGCCATAACAGGATAACTGTGGATGGTATTTTAAAATTGACACAGTGCCGGAACTATAATAAGGTTCTAAATGAAGGCACTGTGTCAATTTTGTTTTTAGGAGGAAATACCGTGAAATACACAAAACTGGGGAAATCGGATCTGATCGTTTCCCGCATTTGCATGGGCTGTATGGGATTTGGTGATCCGGGACAGGGACAACATGCCTGGACACTGGACGAGGAGCATTCCCGGGAGATCATCAGACATGGACTGGAGATGGGGATCAATTTCTATGATACTGCGATCGCTTATCAGAGCGGCACCAGTGAACAATATGTGGGGCGCGCACTGCGGGAGTTCGTACCAAGAGATCAGGTGGTGGTGGCTACCAAATTTCTGCCCCGTACAAAGGAAGAGATCGAGAACAACATCACCGGGCAGCAGCATATTGAACACATGATCAACAAAAGCCTGCAGAACCTGGGGATGGATCATGTGGATCTTTATATCTATCATATGTGGGACTGGCAGACACCTTTAGAGGATGTTCTGGACGGACTGAACCGGGTGGTAAAGGCCGGCAAGGCCCGGTACATCGGTATCTCCAACTGCTTCGCCTGGCAGCTGGCCAAAGCCAATGCCATCGCCGAAAAGGAAGGCTGGGCGAAATTTATTTCCATACAGGGTCACTACAATCTGATCTTCCGGGAAGAAGAACGGGAGATGGTTCCCTACTGCCGGGAAGAAGAGATTGCCCTGACGCCCTACAGCGCCTTGGCCTCCGGCAGGCTTTCCAGAAAACCCGGCGAGAGCTCACAGCGTCTGGAAAAGGATGCTTATGCCAAATTCAAATACGATGCGACAGCAAAGCAGGACAGCGTGATCATTGACCGGGTAGCTCAGATCGCTGAGAAACGCGGCGTGACCATGACGGAAGTGTCTCTGGCATGGCTTCTGACTAAAGTTGCTGCTCCGGTTGTCGGCGCGACCAAGTTCCATCATGTGGAAGGGGCGGTCAAAGCAACGGAACTGGAACTTACGGAAGAAGAGATCCATTATCTGGAAGATCCTTACGTACCCCACAACCTGGCCGGCGTAATGGCACAGAACAGACCGGCAGATGCAAAAGAAAAGCATGTCTGGCCTGCAGGGAATCAGAAGATCTGATAAAGGCGGAAAGCGGATATGCAAGTAATCAGTCGCTTAATTGAACCGAAAAACACGCTGCCAAAAGCTCGGCAGATCTTTTCCAACAAGGCTTTATGGGCCATGATCATCCCATTGCTGATCGAGCAGCTGCTGCAGATGATCGTTGGCATCGCGGATACGCTGATGGTCAGCTATGCGGGCGAAGCTACCGTTTCCGGCGTATCGTTGGATACCATGGTTTATACGATATTTATTTACCTGTTCAATGCTGTAGCTACCGGTGGCGCGGTGGTGGTCTCCCAATACCTGGGAAGCGGCGACAAAAAGAAAGCAGACCTTGCTGCATCACAGATCTACCACATGGCGGGCATTGTATCGTTGGTTTGTATGGTATTGATGCTGGTACTTGGAAGAAGCATACTGTCATTGCTGTATCCCTCGGTGGAGCCGGAAGTTATGGAAGCCTGCAGGACCTACCTGTGGATCGTTACGCTGTCCTTCCCTGCCAACGCCCTATACAATGCCGGTGCGGCGCTTTACCGTTCCATGGGGCGTACACGCACGACCATGGTGGTCTCCATTGCCATGAACCTGATCAATGTCGCGGGAAACGCAGTAGGTATTTTCGTTCTGCACGCAGGGGCAGCAGGCGTGGCATGGCCTACGACGCTGTCCTGGTGGTTTGCAGCTATCGTCATGACGATCCTGTGCATGAACCGCCAATCCCAGGTGACGCTCCATCTCAGGATGGCACTGAAAACCAGCCGGGAAATGATCCGCCGGATCACCCGCATTGCATTTCCCAGTGCGGTGGAAAACACGCTGTTTCAGTTGGCCAAGGTGGTGCTTGGCGCACTGATCGCCACCTTTGGTACTTCCCAGATCGCCGCCAACGGTATCGGACAGACGCTATGGTCGCTGGCAGCCTGTATGTGCGTTTCCATGAATCCGGTGTTCATTACCGTGATCGGCCAGTGTATGGGTGCCGGTGACACGGAAGCGGCAGATTGGTATATGAAAAAGCTGGTGCGTTTATCACTTCTGCTGGCTGTATTGTGGAATGCGATGGTGCTGGCGCTGGTACCTGCCATTTTGCCTCTTTACAGTATCACCGCCGAAACCAGCCATCTGGTGTTCGTCATTGTCATCATCCACAACACCTTTGCTGCCTTTATACAGCCATTCTCTATGCCGTTGTCCTCAGGCCTTCGAGCCGCAGGCGACGTGAAGTTCGCCATGTGGTCATCCCTGTTTGCAACTGTGGTGTGCCGTACGATGTTTTCCTTTGTATTCGGTTTGTGGATGGGCATGGGAGTAATAGGTATTGCTTTGGCCATGGGCCTTGACTGGTGCATCAAGGCAGGTCTGGACATCTGGCGATGGAAGAAAGGGACCTGGAAGACATTCAAGATTATATAACCAATCCTCGGAGGAGTTCAGATGGAATCGTTCAATGAATTTATGAAACAGCCATGGGCGCCGTTTTTGGTGATGGCTGTCATCGTAGTGATCGTTGTGGTGATCCGTATCATCAGGAATCTGAAAAAGAAATGAATGCTGCGGTGGCAGCAAAATGTGGAATCCAAGGGAATGGAATAATTGATCAGGAAATAGAGGAGGCATGATGATAATCGGCAGCGGAGATTTCAGATACGAACTGGCAGAGGACCGGGACAGGAGATCTGTACGCAGATTTCTTCGGATCTAAAAGAAATAACGCCGAAAGAGTCTTTTGCTTATCAGATTTTAGGTGGATTTTAATATTGTCCGTTATATTCGGACAGATACCTGATGATAAGAAAGGAGATTTTGGCATGAAGAAGAAACATCTGGCCGAGATCGGTTATATCTTTTTGCTGACTGCATTTACCATATATCTGATCCTGGATACCTTTGTGATCAGCAGCGCATTTCAGGAAAATGCAGTCCAGATGAATACGGCAATCTTTACACAGTTGGAAGAAACTTCCCTGAAGGAAGAAATAGAAGAGAATGACACATCGCAAGTATTATCTGAATTTGCGGAAGCAGGCATAGCTTCAGCGCAGTCTTATGAAGATGAAAACATCAGCATCACTATCTCCGAGTATGAAGAACTGGGAACCCATATCTACGTGGCGGATGTGGTATTATCATCCGCGCAGTATCTGAAGACGGCGTTCGCACAGGATACTTATGGGAAAAATATCACGGATCCGACGTCGGTGATCGCTTCCGAACACGATGCCATTCTTGCTGTGAATGGTGATTATTACGGATCCCAGGAAAGCGGATATGTCATCCGGAACGGGATCGTTTACAGGGAAGCAGGAAATGGCGATAATATCGTATGTATTTATGCGGATGGTTCAATGGAAATCGTAGATTCCGATGATATCACGGCACAGGAACTGGTGGAACAGGGGGTCTGGCAGGCGTTCTGCTTCGGACCGGAACTTCTGGAGAATGGACAGATTGTAATCTCGGAAGATGAGGAAGTCGGAAAAGCCAAAGCCAGTAATCCGAGGACCGCAGTTGGCATCATTGATAATAATCATTTTGTGTTCGTAGTCTCCGATGGGCGGACGGATGAAAGTGAAGGATTATCGCTCTATGAACTCGCCGGATTTTTGGAATCGCTGGGGGTAACCACTGCCTATAATCTGGATGGCGGCGGCTCTTCCACCATGGTATTCCAGGGTGAGGTGATCAATAATCCCACCTCCGGAGGGAGGATTGCTGAGCGAAGTATCAGCGATATCATTTATATCGGATGATCTTCATGGGATGGCCTGTTAGGGCAGAAAGGATAAATGAAACATGACAGAACGAGATGACAGACGAAGAATACAAACAGCCATGACTGAATACGGATGGTACAAGATGGCTTTGCGCTATCTGATCATATCCGCTGCAGCAGCATTGATCGGAGCGGTTTATGAATGCTTCAGTCACGAAGTGTATTCTTATTATATGATCTACGCCTTTGCATTCCCGCTGGTACTGGGAGCAGTTCCTTCTTTATTGCTCCTGAAAAGAGCCCGTTCCCGCAGGATCCCGCACATGTGTTCTTCGATGTGGCAGCTTGGGATACTTACTCTGACAGTGGGATCCATGTTTCAAGGCGTTCTGGAAATCTATGGGACCACCAACCGGCTGATCCTTCTATATCTGGTTGTGGGATCCGCACTGATGCTGGGCAGCATGGCGATGAAACGATTCTGCCGGGAATAGAAACAGTTTATCAATGGAGTCATTATGAATACTTCTTATCCAATAAAGGCTGTCTTTTTCGATGTTGATGGTACGCTGCTTTCTCACGAAACGTATTCTGTGCCTCAAAGCGCACGTGAAAGCATTGCCCTCCTCAGGCAGCGAGGGATCAGGACATATCTGTGCACTGGGCGGCACGCTCTGGAACTGGAACTTCTTCCGGTTTCTGATATTTCTTTTGACGGATATATCACACTGAATGGGCACCTTTGCCTTGATCAGGATAAGCAATTGCTTTTTGGCCTTCCGTTTCCGGAAGAAACAGCGCAGGCTATGATATCTGTTTTCAGGAACAAGAAGATCCCTCTCGTTCTGGTAGAAGAAAACAGGCTGATACTGAATTTCGCGAATGACACAGTCATACGGGCACAGAAAGCGATCTCCACACCGGTGCCGGATATTGCCGAATACGATGGCGCCCCAATCTATCAGGCTACGACGTTTGCCGGCTGCGAAGAAGATGATCTCATCCGGAAGATCACTCCACCGGATTGCCGGGCAGTAAGATGGAATGATCTTGGGATCGATCTGATCCTCAGGAGCGGAGGCAAAGTCGCGGGGATCCGTCATGTCATAGAGCATGAAGGGATCCGTCCGGAAGAGTGCATCGCATTCGGCGATGCGGAAAACGATATAGAGATGCTTGAATACTGCGGGATCGGTGTCGCCATGGGAAATGCGCAGGACCAGGTCAAGAAGATAGCGGATCATGTCACTTCCAGCGTAGATGATGATGGGATACGAAATGCCCTTCGTTCTTATGGGATCGTTTAGTGCTGATGATATTGGCTTGAGTAACACCCGGTGTTCTCAATTTTGCCATTTGTCTGAATAAAGAACACCATGTGTTCTTTATTTCAGATATTAAGAAATAAAAGAATACAAAGTGTTCTTTTTTGTGGCAATTCTGATATTTGAGAACTGTCCATGTATTCTTAAAAT
>R26__coassemble_588_pt1 | contig 21801 bp, 18 predicted proteins | sample R26__metabat2_high_PE_046 | metagenome-assembled genome bin R26
CTCTCAATACCTATCCCGTTGTCTAGTGGAATAATGGCCCGGTCCATAAAATCCGGTAGCATGTTATTCATCTGATGAACGGACAGATCTACGAGATTGCCGGCAAATCCTTCTTTGTCATGGGCTGAGCCACTTCTGTAGACAAAATGTTCCGGATCGAACATGAGACCTGGTGGAGCGAGGAAGAGCCTTCAGAAGAGGAGTTCAGGACTGCCTGGGAAAACCTTGGCGCAAGGGGCAATAAAGTAGACTATATCATTACCCATACGGTACCGGAAACCGTCCGTAAAACTGCGTTCAAGCCCATGAAGGATTTCCTCGAATATGAAAGCAGGGTAGAACGCTTCCTGGATATCGTCATCCGGGAAGTAAAGTATGAAAAATGGTTTGCCGGCCACATTCATATCGACAGAGAAATACAGGATTATAATCTTCGGATCATCTATAACAGTATTCTTGTTATATAAGTAAACAAAAAAGCTGCATCATGTAGGATGCAGCTTTTTTAGCAGCTCGTACGAGAATTGAACTCGTGATTCCGCCTTGAGAGGGCGGCGTCTTGACCACTTGACCAACGAGCCATATTTAACATGCTGTCACATTATACATGAATGCTGCTTTAAATGCAAGCCATTACTTATAAAAAAACACGAGAATCTTTATCGCTCATTCTTTGTGCATTTATTACGAAAAATCCATATCGTTTTCCAAGGAATTGTAAGTTGTAGAGTCTTTTATATGGTATTAAACTGATAATGATAATACATGATTGATTCAGATCAGGAAAGAGGAAGCCATGAAACTATTCGGAGGAGTCATTCCGGTAACGGGAATATCGTTTTTGTTATTTGCAGTATTTGCTGTAGCTTTTGTGGGTTACCTGCTTGGCAGGATCACGATCAAAGGCGTGAATCTCGGAACAGCCGGCGTATTTATTATAGCTCTGGTGTTCGGTGCGATCTTTTATACTCCGCTTGGAAATACCGTTACGCAGGCAGGACCGGACGGCCCGATCAATATAGCATCCAGCGCGCTGAAGATCATTGAGACCATTGGATTGATCTTGTTTGTCAGTGCTGTCGGTCTTATCGCTGGACCTAATTTTTTCAGTAATTTCAAAAAGAATTTTAAATCCTATATTTCCCTTGGGTTTATTATCATCTTAACGGGTGCACTTACGACTGTGGTATGTTTCCTGATCGCCAGGGGGAGCAGTGAACTGTCCGATTCAGAATTGATCTCTATGTTGTCCGGGATCATGGCAGGTTCTCTTACTTCAACACCTGCTTTTTCAGCTGCAAAAGCTTCTGTTGCTACAGAAACACTGCAGGATATTGTATCTGTCGGATACGGTATCTCTTATATCTTCGGCGTTGTGGGCGTTGTACTGTTCGTCCAGCTGATGCCTAAGATCACCAGGTCGAACATGGATGAAGAGCGTAAGAAGATCCAGGCGATCGATATCGGAAACAGAAGAGCAGGGTCTGATAAAGGCAAGATCAAACTGGATCCCTTTGGTTTTTGTGCGTTTGCTTTTGTTGTGATCGTGGGAATCCTTCTCGGTGCAATCAAGATCCCTCTGACATCTGCCGGTTTATCCGGAACTTCTTTCAGCCTCACCAATACCGGCGGCGTTCTGATCGCAGGTTTGATCTTCGGCCATCTGGGACACATCGGCAGAGTGAGTTTCCGTATCGATAAAAGGATCCTGGAGACGTTCCGTGAATTCGGCCTGGTACTGTTTCTGACAGGTGCCGGTGTATCTGCAGGAGCAAAATTTATTGAGTATTTCAAATGGGTCTATTTCATCTATGGAATCATCATTACCCTTGTGCCGATGATCATAGGATTCCTGTTTGCGAAATATGTTCTTAAGCTCGGCCTTCTGAATACTCTCGGATCTATTACAGGCGGTATGACTTCCACACCGGCACTTGGTACACTGATCCAGACTGCCGGAACAGATGAAGTGGCAGCGGCTTATGCCTCCACTTATCCTATCGCTCTGATCGCCGTGGTACTTAGTTCCCAGTTCCTCATCCTGATCTTCTCCTGATCACGATCCCGGAAATCCCGAAGATAATTATTTTTACTGTGTAGAATAGCAAACATAGAATAATCCCCCGGAAAATGAATAATACTGAATTTTCCGGGGGATTATTCTATGTTTGCTTATGTTATTCAGTGAATATTATTGGGGGATTTCCAGGATCGTGGCCATTCCCATTCCGCCTGCAATACAGAGTGTTGCAAGCCCGTATCTGAGATGTCTTCTTCTCATTTCATAAAGAAGAGTGACAATGATCCTTGATCCGGAACTTCCGATCGGATGGCCCAAAGCGATCGCACCGCCGTTTACATTGATATCATCCATTCTGTTTTCCAGTCCAAGTTCCCGGATGCATCCGAGAGACTGTGCTGCAAATGCTTCATTTAATTCGATCAACTGGATATCATCCAGGGTGAGTTCTGCCAGTTTTAATGCTTTTTTTGTAGCAGGGACCGGTCCTAAACCCATATAACGGGGATCCACACCGGCGCTGGCAATAGAACGAATATAAGCCAGTGGTTTTAAGCCAAGTTCCTCTGCCTTTTCTTCGGACATTAATAAAAGAGCAGAGGCACCGTCATTTCTGCCGGATGAAGAGCCGGCTGTTACCGTACCCGTTTCCGGTTTGAAACAGGGTTTCAGCTTTGCAAGCTTTTCCATAGATGTTTCACGAGGAAATTCGTCAGTATCAAATATGATAGGTTCTTTTTTCTTGCCCTGCGGAACCGTAACCGGAATGATCTCTTCTTTGAATTTCCCTTCCGCGATAGCTTTGGCAGCTTTTAACTGGCTGCTCAGAGAAAAAGCATCCTGGTCTTCCCGGGAAATATGGTATTTTTCAGCTACATTGTCAGCTGTCATCCCCATATTAAAATGTCCGTAGATATCCTGGGGCTGGGAACAGAACTGCGCTTCCGTCAGGGAGTCTTTCAGTCTGGCATCGCCGGTGCCTACACCATATCTGGCATTGCTCAGATAAAAGATAGCATTGCTCATGGATTCTGTTCCACCTGTTAATACAACATCGGCATTGCCGGTCTGGATCGAGGCCATTCCGTTAAAAGTCGCCATCATTCCGGAAGCACAGGCACACATGACCGTCGCCGCAGGTGATTCTTCCGGGATTCCGGCTCGAAGAGCAGCAACTCTTGCAACATTGGAAGAATCGGAACTCTGTCTGCATTGTCCCATATATACCTGATCGATCTCTTTCGGATCGATACCGCTCCGATCGAGGATCCCTTTCATGACACTCACTGCCAGATCCTCTGCGGAAAGGGGTTTTAATGATCCTCCCATACTTCCTACAGCTGTACGGCAGGCCTCAACAATAACAACTTTTTTCATTTCTATCTCCATTACTTCTTATACAGGATCATCCAGGAATTTCTTCTCAAGACGAAAAACTTCAAAGAGCTGTTTGTCTCTTTTTGTTTTCAGTTCATCCAGATCCATCCCGGAATAGTCGTAAAAGCCTTTTCCGGTCTTAATGCCAAGGTCACCGTTATCAACAAGTTCTTTCAAAGCATTCGGCAGCTCATCGCCATTTACCGGCATTGTATAGCTCTTATTGATGTAGTTGTTGGCAGTCATATCCACACCGCCGAAATCGATCCTCTTGCAGATACCGAGAACACAGGCCCGGGGGATCCAACTGGCTTTGGATGCCAGGTCAATAGCCTGCGCATCGCAGTAGCCGTTATCGATCAGGTTAAATACTTCTCTGTGGATACACTGCTGCAGCCTGTTTACGATATAACCACGGATGAATTTTTTCATCAGGACAGCAGTTTTTCCGCAGCCGTTCAAAAGCTCAACAGCGATATCCGCGTACTCCTGAGGAGCCTGTTCGCTTTTGACGACTTCAACAAGTGGGATCATCTGGGGAGGAGCATACCAGTGACAGATGATCTGCTGCGGAAGAAGAGATTCCGGTACGATCTCGAAAATATTAAGAGCAGAAGTGTTGGAAGCGATGATAACATCAGAAGGAACAAGCTTTGCAAGCTGTTCATAAAGTTCTACTTTTGCTTCTTTCTTTTCCACGATCGTTTCCTGGATAAACTGAGCGCCTTCAACGGCTTCTTTGATCTCAGAAACAAATGTAACTCTTTTAAACGCCGCATCAGCCTGCTGCTGTGTCAGTTCTCCTTCTTCCACAAATGTGTCAAGACTGAGTGACAGAGAAGCTTTTGCCTTATCACGTGTTGATTCGGAACGGGTCCAGACAGAAACTTCATAACCGCCCATGGCATAGACCTGAGCAATACCAGGCCCCATCGTGCCTGCACCCAATACGGCAATCTTCTTAATATCTTTTAAATTCATAACCTTCCTCCGGCTTTATTTGTGCTTGGTAAGTCCAAGGATCTGACGAGCATCCTCTGCAGTAGCGATCTCTCTTCCGGCATCTTTCGCAAGTTTGATCGCTCTCTCAACAAGCTGTACATTGGTAGCCAGCACACCTTTGCTTAAATAAATATTGTCTTCCAGGCCAACTCTTAAACCATCGCATCCGTTAGCAAGTCCCAGGAGCATGCAGGCCATATGGCTGTGTCCGATACCGGTAATAGACCAGGTGGCACCTTCCGGAAGTTTAGGAAGCAGATAGTTCAGGGAGTCCATGTTTCCGGGCATTCCGCCGGATGCTCCAAGAACAAACTGATAATGCACAGGAGTTTTCAGGAAGCCTTTTTTGACGTAGTAATTGATATTGCCGAGGGTGCCGCCGTCAAATACTTCACATTCCGGTTTGATATCAAGTTCCTGAGTAAGAGTTCCAAGAGATTCCAAAAACTGAGGAGTATTCAGGAATACATAAGAATTAGCCCAGTTCATGGTTGCAGGATCATAAGAGCACATTTCGGGAAGCAGGATCGGAAGGTGAGCCTGACGCATATCTTCCGGGAATTTTCCGCCGGATGTGGTAAGATTCAATACGATATCTACGCCGGCTTCTGCCATTTTTTTCCTGGTCAGATCGATCACTTCCACCCATTTTTCAGTGACCATGGTATTGTTGCCTTCTTCATCCCGGACATGGATATGAGCAACTGCAGCGCCTGCTTTAGCCACCGCAACGACTTCATCGGCGATCTCTTCCGGAGTGACCGGTACATATGGGGTCATGGTTTTCTTGGTTCCTGCTCCGCAGAGCGCACAGGTAATGATCAGTTTATTCATGTGTTATCCTCCTTAAGGTATAATTATTTGTATAATAGAAAATGGACTTGTCATTTTCCTACAAGTCCATTTTCGTATATTTTTATACAATTTGCATCGGCAAATCTTCATAAATAGATCAAAACAATTCGTGCAAATTGAACGATATCACTTGGATATTTTTGGTTTACGGATCAGGCAGTTGATGATAATACCTACGACAATCAGTCCAAGAACAATATAAATGATCGCATTATAGGAATTGGTTGCGTCTTTTACTGCACCTGCCAGAGTAGAACTGAAGGATGCAAACAGCAGGTTCAGGTTCACGATCGGAAGGTTAACAGCGTAGTTTTCAGGCCCAAAGAACTGCATGGCAAAAGAGGAATTTGTCGGGGTAACGCATCCATAAGCAATACCGGTCATGATATAAGACAGAACCAGCACAAACATGGAATGACTGGACAGAGCGATCAGGATAAGTACCAGACTGATGATAAAGCAGATACCTCCGATCAGCATTTCCAGGAAACGGCCGATCTTATCAAACAGGAATCCAAAGATGACACGTCCAATGGCATTGAATATGGAGGTAAGTCCTACGATCGTAGCGATCGTTCCTAGCTGCGCCGCTGTAGGATCTGCCCACTGCAGAGTATCCAGCGCAATCGGACGCCCCTGTGAAATGATCATAAGTCCTGCGCCTGACATAAATAAGGTCCAGATAAAATACAGCCAGAAATTGCGTGTTTTCAGCATGTCAAGCGGTTTGACCTGTGCATAGTACTGCACATCTTTCGGAGCCTTTTTCGGAGCAGGAGCATTCCAGCCGGCAGGAGGATTAACAGTGAAAAAGCTTCCCAGGACCATGATAACCAGAAGAATAATGCCGAAGATCAGGAAAATCGTTCTCCACTGATCAGAACCATCTGAAGGAGTGATGGCAGTATACAGTTTTCCGATCAGGAATGAACCAATACCAAATCCCATCAGAAGAATGCCGGAACAAAGGCCTTTCTTATCCGGGAACCAACGGGATACGCAGCTCATTACGATATTGTAGGAAAGACCGGAGCCAAGTCCTCCAAAAACGCCAAAGCCGATATACAGTATACCCGGAGACTGTGCCCAACTGGTCATGAGGAAACCAAGCAGCAAAAGAACGCCGCTGATCCACATAACTACATAAGGCTTCATTTTTTTCTGTAAGATACCGCCTAAAAGGCCACCGATACAGAAGCCGCTCATTACAATGGTAAAGGTAAGTGAGATCTGAGCTTCCGACCATTCGGGAAAACGAGCCTGAATAGGGGCTGCCAGGGTTGTCCAGGCATATACAAGCCCGGAAAAGATCAGAATAAATGTTCCGATGATAATATACATCCAACGGTTTAATGTTTTTTTCATAATCAATTCCTTTCAAAAGCAAATACATTTAACTAAATAATGCTAGCATCTGAATCACACTAAGTCAAATGTTTTCAGGTGTTCTTCAAGCAGAAAAAACAGAAGGCCTCCGTATCGGAAGCCTTCTGCAGTACATATTACGCAATATTCAGTTTTTAGAAGAATGCGGCCCAGGCCAGGAAGCCAAGGCATGCAACAAGTCCGGTGAATACCAGAATGATCACGAGATATCCCATGATATCACGGGCTGATAATTTGGCAACACCAAGTGCGGGCAGAGCCCAGAACGGCTGGATCATGTTGGTCCACTGATCGCCCCATGCAATTGCCATTGCCGCACGGCCGGGGTCGATACCCATGGTTGCTGCAGCCGGCATGACGATCGGTCCCTGAACAGCCCACTGTCCACCGCCTGAAGGTACGAAGAAGTTTACGATACCTGCGCTCAGGAATGTGAGGAGCGGGAACGTAACCGGGGTGGAAATGCTGACGAAGAAATTGGAGATGACGCTTGCAAGAGAAACGCCTTCTGCATTGGCAACGGTCATCATACCCATGATACCTGCATAGAATGGGAACTGCAGGATAATACCGCCTGCGCCTTTTACTGCTTCCTCGATCGCATCAATGTAACTTCTCAGGCTGCCGTGGAACAAGATACCAAGGAACAGGAAGATGAAGTTAACTGTGTTCAGGTCGAGGGAGGCTGCAACACTCTTGCCTTCCTGTCCTTTCCAGATGAAGTTGAAAATGATGAAAAGGAATCCGCCGACAACAAGGATGATCCAGAGAATACGGGACTGTTCCATCTTATCTGCCGGAGTAGCCTTCGGATGAACTCTTTCAGCTTCGTCCTGAAGGATCGCGGGATCCACGGTGATGACTTTGTCTTTATGCGGATGCATAGCATAAAGTACGAAGGGCATTACGATCAGGATAAAGCCGCACATGACCAGGTTCATCGGATGGAAGATCGTAAGATTAGTGGAAGCATTGAATGTCATTTCCCGTTCTGTTCCGGCAAAGATCGTATACCCGGAGTTCAGCGCCAGCGGGATCGATCCGGAAAGACCTGCATGCCAGATCACGAATCCGGAGTAAGCGGATGCGATCAGCAGAGGATAGTCAACAGAAGGAACTCTTCTTACGACTTCTTTTGCAAGAAGGGCACCGACGATCAGACCAAAGCCCCAGTTAAGCCAGCAGCAGATTGTGGAAATAAACGCCGTGACGAAGATAGCCTGGAAGTTATTGTGTGCAAGTCCGGCAATCTTACGAAGCAGGCTCTTGATGGGTTTTGAAGATGCCATAGCGGAACCGAATACAAGAACGCAAGCCATCTTCATGGAGAATGCCAGCAGGTTCCAGAATCCGCCGCCGCCGCCCCAGGCGTTCAGGATCTTCAAAGGGCCCATTCCCGTGGCTATCATTGCGAAGATATAAACGATGATACTCAGGATTACCGCGAAAAGGAACGGATCCGGAAGCCATCTGTTTATTACCCGCACGCAGCCGTTGGTAATTTTCTTAAACATAATAATCCCTCCCGTTTAGTAAAATATTTTACTCGGCTTTATTTTACCGCAACGGGAGGAAATATGTTGTACAAAATTATGTACAATGCACAATATGAAAACGTTTTAGGATCAACGTTTTTTATAAATGTTGCACAATACTTTTCATGGTTTCATGGATCCGGTCTTCAAAAATCTTGTATGCATTTCGAAACAGGTTTCCAGATCATGAGGCGTGTGCATACCTGACGCATTTTTAAGAGCACGTTCATAATAAGCCCGGAGCAATGGCCTGTAATCCGGATGGGCACAGTTTTCGATGATCTTTTCGACGCGTTCTTTCGGAGAAGTACCTCTCAGATCTGCGATACCGTATTCGGTTACGACAATATTGACATCATGCTCACAATTATCAACATGCGTTACCATAGGTACAATACGAGACAGATTGCCGTCTTTTCCGGTGGAAGGCGTCATAAAAATGGACAGCCTGGAATTTCTGGAAAAATCGCCGCTTCCTCCGATGCCGTTGATAATACTCGAGCCGGTTGCGTGGGTAGAATTGACATTGCCGTATATATCGATCTCAGCGGCAGTGTTAATGGCGATCACACCAAGTCTTTTGATAGGTTCCGGATGATTGCTGACGTCCTGCGGACGAATGACAATATGTTCTTTATAAAAATCCATATTGTCATACAGCTCCTTAAGACCGGCTTCAGACAGGGAAAGAGAAGTAGTGGAGCACATGTCGAGTATTCCGTCTTTCACCAGCTGCAGGGAAGAGTCCTGCACGACTTCCGTATACATGGTAAGATGACGAAATCCCGCATCTTTTAAACCGGCAAATACCGCATTGCCGACGGCGCCAACGCCGGACTGCAGAGGAGCCAGATTCTCGGGAAGACGTCCTTCGCGGACTTCCTGCTGGAAGATCTTGATAATATTCTGCGCAATTGCGGAAGAAACGGCATCAGGCGCTTTAAAAGAAGGCGTGCTTCCGATCTTGTCGGTAAATACGATCGCTGCGATCTTATCCGGTGTGCAGGGGATCACAAATGTTCCGATCCGGTCGCCCGGATGATTGATCGGGATGCTGCTGCCGTACGGAGCATCATATACGTCGTGCATTCCGAGGATCGATTCCGGACATGTCGTATTGATCTCCAGGATCACTTTTTTTGCATATTTCACCAGGCTGTTGGAGGCGCCCAGAGAAGCCATCGGTACGATCCCGCAGTCTTTTGTGATCCCGCAGCATTCTACGATTGCATAATCCATGGTTCCCAAAAAGCCGGAATCAATGTATTTGGGGACCTGACTCAAATGAAGATCAGAAAAGGCGATCTCTCCTTTGTTGATCGATCTTCTCATATCAGCGTTCGATTGAAATGAATACCTTCTGGCGATCAGACCGGCTTTTGCCAGAGCACCATCCAGTTCCGCACCGGTAGAAGCAGGAGTGATCAAGGTAAGGCCTTTTGCTTTTCCCAGCCGTGCGATCGCCATAGGGACTTCCTTGGGGAATCCAGCCGTCGTAAATCCGGAGCATCCCACCGTCATGCCCGGAAGGATCATTTCGGCAGCTGAATCTGCACTCATGACCTTATTGTTAAGTTCTTTAATACCGATCCTGTTTTCAAACATGGTCTTGTACCTCCTGTATTGCTACTGTAACGTATCTCCCTGTGATTGTCACGTGCTAAATAACACTTCGTTGGAATCGACTGAAAAGCGGATATGATATTTGTACATATTCCGACGAATCCACAGGATCAGAAACTGATCCCCATCAGCAGATAGGAGATCAAAAGGAAATGGCGATTATGAACATCGTTCAGATCACTTTTGATAATCCCCTGTATACGGTTCATCCTGTAGATCAGGCTGTTACGATGGAGACCCAGATAATTGGCTGTGTCCGTATAATTTCCGCCGCATAGAAGATAGGCATAGAGCGTTTTCAGATAATGAGATGTTCTTTGCGGATCCAGACGATCCAGGCGGATCAGATCAGGGTGGATCAGATCCTGGAGATCTGTTATGGAATGGATCCTTTCCGAAATCCGAATATGGGCAGCACTATACATATCAAGGTATTTTTTGTCTAATCTGTCAGCTATGGAACAAGCCAGAAGAGCCAGATTATAATACTCCGGCGTTCTCTCGATACCGTTGAATTCAAAGCTGATGCCGCAGTGAAGAGATTCCGAAGAGATCTGTCTGCTGATGATCCTGCTGACCGCCTGGTATCCGCCGGAACGGGACAGATTTACGATCGAAACAACTTTATTCTTATATATAAATGTTACACTCATAGGAAGTGCTGATTTTATCTTATCCCTGAAGACTGCAAGTAACGGCGTGTCATTTTTTACCGGAGTATCTGCTGCAGCTACAACAAATTCATCATCCGCATTCCAGCCCATTTGATTATTGATGCCGATCAATTCGAGGGGAGCCACTGAACGGTGATTTAAAAGGGACGTAAAAGTGGCAATGGGATCTGATCCTGCAAGATAACGCTCCTTGTTTATGGAAACGTGAAGCCCGAGAAATCCGGAAAACATATTCATCAGCTCTTTATCTTCCTCTGAAAACCGGGAACCGTTTTCCAGGACAACAACCTCGCAGACTCTTTTTTCTTCCAGCCAGACATTGGCATGAAGTACCATTCCGCCGTAGAAAGGCGACCGCAGGATCGTGCATTCCTTTTCGGAAAAAGCCCGAACGAACTCCGGATCTTCACTCACAGTCCTGACAGATTCAAATTCCACCGCCGGGGCGTCTACATTTCGGATAAAAGAGGACCAGGAAGGATGTACATCATTGCTGTAGGAACGGGTTATGGCATAGATCATATTACCGTCCCCTTTGATAAACATGGGCCTTTGAAATAAATCATGGGCAATATCCAGAAGGTCCTGTATGGATCCGTTGGATGACATGCAGGAAAGAAGCCTGTTTTGAAACATTTTTAATCTGTCTGTTCTGATATCCATAATGAAATGTATCCTTATTCGTGATTTTTGTACAAAAGTATTATAACAGGTTTTTTTGAATTATCTTCCCTGTTTTTGAAAAAAATTAAGAAGAAATGCACAAAGAGTTTTTTTAATATTGTATAAATAATCCGAAGAGAAGAAGCAGATAAAAATGGTAAAATATGTACATAGTTCAACATTGTCAACAATTAACTTTTTTATAAAAGAGGAGGAACCTGATATGTCATCACCTTTTGACGTTCTTGAGCAGTTCAAAAACACTTCTCCCCTGGAAGATCCCTATGTCGGTCCTGTTACAGACCCTTACAGCGGACTGGTATTCTATGAACTCAGTCACGAGTGGGGAACCGGTGTACCTTCCTATCCCGGAGATGCAGACGTGATCTTTGATCATGGTGTAAAACACGCACAGTTTGGTGTCCAGGCTTTTAAAGTGCGTACCAATTTCCATACCGGAACGCATATGATCGCTCCGATCCACATGAAGGCCCGGACAGAGGATCTGGAAACCCTGGATCCTGCCCGTTATTTCGGAAACGGTATCATTCTTGATCTCAGGAACAAATCCAACTGGGACAAGATCACGGCAGAAGATCTGAAAAATGCCGGCGATATCAAGGAAGGCGATATCGTTGCGATCAATACCGGATGGCATCACAAATACTCCGATTCTATGGAATACTTCGGAGAAGCTCCGGGATTGACCCTGGACGCGGCTGAATATCTGATCTCAAAGAATCCGAAGTTTGTTGCGATCGATACACCCTATATCGATTGTCCCTGCGCAACCAATCTGACACCGCATAAAGGAATGCCCGGTCCTTTCATGAAGAGACTCGTTCCGATCTATGAGGAAAAGACAGGACGCAATGCCCTGGAGGATTATCCCGGATTCTATCCGGCTGCAAAAGCACTTGCAGCAGCTGGTATTCCTGTTGTAGCGCAGATGTCCGGAGATGTAGACGAGATCACCGGTAAACGCGCGACCATGATAGCGACTCCCTGGAAGATCCATCGCGGAGACGCATGTCCGGTCCGTTTTGTAGCGATGTTTGATCCGAGCGGTGAAGTCAGGATCGATAAAGGAATTTAAGATTGCAGAAAGGAGGCAAACTTAATGGGTGTACAGATATTTGATATCACACATACATTTGAACCGTTTATGCCGCAGTGGCCTTCAGGATGTAATCTGAAGATGGAAGTGATCCGCTTCCATGCCAATGACAACATGTATAACATCCAGTGGGAAGGCATCATGCATAGAGGAACACACATGGATGCTCCGCTTCATGTTACAGAGTGCACACCGGATATTACACAGTATCCCCTTTGGAGATTTTTCGGTACCGGTGTCTGTATCGATGTGCCGAAAGGAAAATGGGGCGTTATCACTCCGGAAGATCTTGAAAATGCAAAACCGGAGATCCGTGAAGGCGATATCGTTATCGTTAATACGCACCAGCATCATATCTGGAGCGATTCTGATGATTATTTTGCTTACGGATGCGGCGCCAACAAAGAAGCGGCCGACTGGTTCGTAGAGAAAAAAGTAAAGATGGTCGGCTACGGATGCCAGGCCAATGATCATCCGATCGCTACCAAACTGGTTGACCTTGGTTTAGGACCTACCAGACCTGATCTGATCGATGAATACACAGAAGAATACGGACATGATCCGAAAGTCGATTTCCCGCTGTGGGAGCCCGCCCATAAATTCCTGATGGTAAAAGGCGGCATTCCCGGCGTTGAAAACATCGGCGATGACGAAGGAGAGGGAGGACCTCTTGACCGTATTACAGGGAAGAGATGTTTCTTTGCTTCCTTCCCGTGGAGATTTAAAAACGGAGAAGGTTCCGGCGTAAGGGTTCTTGCGATCACCGAACCGGACCAGTCGTTCCGTTTCGAAACCGGAAAATAATATTCTCTGATTCTTATCACCGTATGACCCTTGCAAAAAGTTCAGATTCTATTCACTTTTTGCAAGGGCATACGGCGAACAAGAATCCATCAACATTATTTTCCGGCAGCATAAAGTGTGGGAGGGTTTGTCTGTGAACAGACTGCACAAAAGTGAATTGAAACTGAACTTTTGAGCAGTCTGCTCACGGACAAACCCTGGTATAATTAATATTGGAGGTAAATAATCATGTTGGATATGTTTTCATTGGAAGGAAAAAATGCTGTTGTGATCGGCGGTGCAGGCGGGATCGGCCAGGCAGTTGCCCAGGGCCTTGCGCAGGCAGGCGCTAAGGTTGCCATCGCCAGCAGAAATGAAGAATCATTAAAAAAAGCAGTTGCTCAGATCAAAGAAGAGACCGGTCTTGACATCATGTATTATACCGTTGATGCAACCGACGAAGAGATCATGGCTGAACTTGCTAAAAAGGCAAATGAAGAAATGGGAACCGTAGAGATCCTTGTTAATTCACAGGGACTGAACAAGAAATTCCCTGCAGAAGAGTTTCCGGTAGATATTTTCCGTCAGATGCTCGACGTGAATGTTGTCGGCATGATGCTGGCCTGCAAACATTTCGGCCAGTACATGATCAAGAACGGATACGGAAAGATCGTCAATGTGTCTTCTGTCAGATCAAAGATCGCTACCAAGACACCGGGCAATGTAGGCTACTGCTCCACAAAGGGTGCTGTTGATATGCTGACAAAACAGTTTGCAAGTGAATTCGGACCGCACGGCATTACCGTAAACGCTTTTGGCCCGACAGTCACCATGACGCCGATGATGGCTCCTGTGATCGAACAGCGAGGCGGACAGGCATATCTGGATTCCCTTGCTGCAGCTCTGCCTATGCGCAAATACGCAACACCGGAAGATGTTGTCGGTACTGCGATCTTCCTGGCTAGCCATGCATCTGATTTTATGACTGGTAATATCCTGTATCCGGACGGAGGACTTACCTGCGTAGGCTGATCTGTCTGCTTTTTTGGAATAACTATAAACATTATATAAAAGGAGAAGAAAAGTGGAAAAAGTATATGCGAATATGACCGGCGGCGGTCCCGTTTCTGTCTATGTGGAAGACGGAAGGATCACAAGGGTGCGTCCGCTCCAGGTCCCGGAAGAAGACTTCCCGAAGCCATGGGTGATCAAGGGAAGCGATGGAAAATCATATTCTCCTCCGAAGGCATTCCGTCTGTCACCGCCTGTTCACGGAGAGAGAAACAGAGTTTATTCGGAAGACCGGATCCTGTATCCTATGAAACGTGTTGACTGGGATCCGAACGGAGAGCGTCATCCGGAAAACAGAGGTATTTCAGGATATGAAAGGATATCCTGGGAAGAAGCTGTTAAACTCGTCGGATCCGAGATCCAGAGAGTGCAGAACACTTATGGAGAAGCAGCACTGACCGGCATGACTTCCTCACACCACAATTGGGGTATTGTAGGTTATAAGTTAGGGCCATATCACAGATTTATGCACATGCTGCATTATACACCGATCTATGATAATCCGGATTCCTGGGAAGGCTGGCATTGGGGAGCCACCCATACCTACGGATTCCATTGGAGACTTGGTATGCCGGAGCAGTTTGATCTGCTGGAAGATGCCCTGCAGAATACGGAAATGATCGTATTCTGGTCAAATGATCCTGACTCTACCAGAGGCACTTATTCCGGCCAGGAATCCCATATCTGGAGAGTATGGCTGAAAGAAAAAGGCGTGAAATGTGTCTTTATTGACCCGCTTTACAATTATACCAACGCTGTCATGGACGGCACATGGCTTCCGCCAAGACCTGGCTCCGATACAGCCCTTGCAATGGCGATCGCTTATGTCTGGATCACTGAAGAGACCTACGACAAAAAATATATAGCAAGAAGAACCGTAGGCTTCGAAAAATTCCGCGATTATATCCTTGGAGATGAAGATTTCCCGAAGACACCGGAATGGGCAGAAGAAGAATCAGGTATCCCGGCTAGGAAGATCCGTGCACTGGCCCGCGAATGGGCCAAGAAAAGAACATGCCTGTCATCCGGCTGCAGAGGCGGCCAGGGAAGCGCCTGCCGTACTGCTTACGGTACAGAATGGGCAAGAATGATGGTTCTTCTCCAGGCAATGCAGGGTTACGGAAAACCAGGCGTATCCATCTGGGGGACAACGATGGGTGCTCCTGCCAGCTATAAATGGTTCCCGGGATATGCGGAACCGGCAGGACAGATGGGACGTTCCGATGTAGCTAAGAACAAGATCTGCTTCTCCAACCCCACAAAGCAGCGCCTGTTCCGCCTGACTCTTCCGGATGCGATCCTTAACGGACATGACTGGTTCCGCGGGGAAGGCTTCTGCGGCGCGACTCTGGAACAGCAGTTCACGGAAAACAATTATCCGATGGAGACAAAAGTCCATATGTTCTATCGGTACGGCGGATCCTTCATGGGAACCATGTCTGACACTTCAAAATGGGTGAAAATGTATCAGAGTCCGGAACTGGAATGTGTTGTCAACCAGGATTGCTGGTTCTCCAGTGAGACCAATATGGCAGATATCATCCTTCCGGCTTGTACCAATTTCGAACGAAATGACCTGGGAGAATGGGCAACCTGCGGCGGTTACACGACCATGGCACATATCGGCAATAACTGGCGTGTGATCGTCCGTCAGCAGAAAGCCATTGAGCCTCTGGGCGAATCCAAATCCGATTATGAGATCCTGCGGTTGATCGCTGCATATCTCGGCCGTGAAGAAGAGTTTACAGAAGGAAATACGGAAGACGATTGGGCAAGACTGTTCTTTGAATCTTCTGAGATCGCGAAAGACGGCGATATCACATGGGAAGAATTCAACCGGAAGGGATATTACATCGTACCGTGTCCGGAAGACCGCAAGTCAACGCCGTCTATGAGATGGTTCTATGAAGAGCGGGAGGCAGATACGCCTGACCCGGGCAATATACCGCGCAAAAACGGCCATCCGGAAAAACTCGGCACTTATACGGGTCTGATCGAGTTCGAGGCACAGTCTCTGCTCGAGAATCTCCCTGACGATAAGGAACGTCCTCCGGTTCCGCATTTTATTCCTTCCTGGGAAGGCTATAAGAGCGAAATGTGGTATAAGTATCCGCTGCAGATGATCTCTCCGCATCCGAGATTCTCTTTCCATACGCATTACGACAAACATGAAAGCTGGCTGGATGAGATCCCGATGCACCGGATCATGAAGAACGGCTATCCATACTGGATCGTCAGGATCAATGAAGAAGATGCCAAGGCAAGAGGGCTGAAGGACGGAGATCTGGCAGAGCTTTACAATGACAGAGGCCGTGTGATCTGCTGTGTCAGCGTAACAGCCCGTGTACCTGCCGGAACGATCCACAGTTACGGATGTACTGCAAAGTATGATCCGCTGGAGCCTGGAAAGGCAGACAGTGTGGACAGGGGAGGATGCGTCAATCTGCTGACTGCCGGTACACTTCTGTCCAAGAATGCACCTGGTATGACGCCGAATTCATGTCTGATCGAGATCAGAAAATGGGAAGGAGAGTGCTAATATGGCAAGATATTCGATCGCTGTTGATGTCAGCCGCTGTGATGGATGCGGTTCCTGCTGGATCGCATGTAAAGATGAATACTGTCTGAACGATCATCTTCCGACCTCGGTTCAGACGCCAATGATGGGACAGACCTGGCTGACGCTGAAGGAAATCGAGCAGGGCGAAAACTGGAAGATCAAAATGGATTATATCCCTGTTATGTGCCAGCACTGCGAGAACCCGAAGTGTGCGGAAGGTGCACCGGAAGGAGCTGTCTACAAAAGAGAAGACGGTATTGTGATCATCGATCCGGTTAAGGCAAAAGGATGCAAAGACCTGGTCGAAAAATGTCCGTACGGCGTGATCTATTGGAATGAGCAGGCACAGGTAGCACAGAAATGTACGATGTGTGCTCATATGCTGGACAACGGTGAAAAGACTACACGATGCGTGGAAAGCTGTCCTACCCAGGCTATTTTCTTTGGTGATCTGGATGATCCGAACAGCCCGATCTCTAAATTTATAGCAGAGAGAGGCGGATTAGATCAGTTCAGTCCTTACAGACCGGAAGAAGGCACAAAGCCGAGGATCCTTTATAAGGAACTCCCGCAGGTATTTGCTGCAGGTGAAGTTCTTCTGGCAGACAAAAAGGATGATTGCTGCGAAGGCGCGAAGGTTGTTATTAAGAATGTTGCAACAGGAGAAACCAGAGAGACTGCCACCGACTTTTTCGGGGATTTTGAATTCAAATTCCTGACAAAGGGAGCAGAATATGAGATCACCTGTTCTTATGAAGGATATAAACCGCAATCTGTCAGGATGGTACTGGATCAGGCGAAGGATCTTGGTCAGGTCGTACTGGAAAAGGCATGATATTGTGCATTTTTTCTCAATTATCACCGGGACTGAACGTATAGTTCAGTCCCTTTTTCAGTTGTGAAAATCGATTTACGTGATATAATACAACCTGTATGAAAAAGGATCCGGGAAGATTATTGAAGAACGTTCTGGAAATCCGGAACTATATCCGGAATCACAGATTCCTTTCTGCTGCCGTTTGCCTGTTTCTGATCTGTGTAGTCATAGTTATTTTGGTGATCTCCTGTTCGATTCGCCGTTCAGACACATCAGTCAGGAGTTCTGCTGAGTATCTTGACGCGTCATTCTGGAAAGATACGGAACAGGGTATCCGATATTATGATCAGGAAGGATACAGGAGTGAATTTGGGATCGATATTTCGGAATGGGTTGAGGATGTTGACTTCAGGAAGCTGAGATCATCCGGCGTTTCTTTTGTGATCCTGCGGGCCGGTTACAGGGGCTATGAAACCGGCAAATTTGTTCCCGATACACGTTTTTCTGAATATTTGAAAGGTGCGAAAGCAGCCGGACTTCGTGTAGGAGCCTATTTTGTTTCTCAGGCAGTGAATGAAGAAGAGGCGGTCGAAGAAGCACAGTATGTCCTTGAAATGTGTAAGGGATATGCTCTCGAGATGCCGGTATACATCGATCTCGAATCGGTTTATGATACTGCACGCACAGATGAACTCAGTGCAAAGGATTTTACAGACATTGTCATCACTTTCTGCAAAACGGTTGAAGAGCAGGGAATGAGAGGCGGCGTTTATGCCAACGATCAGTGGTTTCATAATAAACTTCTTTTTGACAGGATCAAACAGTATGATATCTGGATCGCCCAGTATGCAGATGAGCTCTCAACGGATCTTCCCGTCAATATGTGGCAGTATTCCAGCGAAGGACTAGTGGATGGATGCAGCATGTGGGTAGACCTGAATGTACGGGTTTTTCGGGAAGAAGCACAAGAGTCACAAGAATCTTAACAGGCAAATAAATTTTAGAGAGGATACGTATATGCTGAACAAAAAAACAATTGACGATCTGAATGTTAAAGGAAAAAGAGTTCTTCTCAGATGTGATTTCAATGTTCCTGTCATCGACGGGAAGATCACAGATGACACCCGTATCACAGCAGCTCTTCCTACCATCAAAAAACTGATGAATGACGGTGGAAGAGTGATCCTGTGCTCCCATATGGGAAAACCTAAAGGACAGGTAAAAGAGGAGCTGTCTCTTGCCCCTGTAGCAAAAAGACTTTCCGAACTGCTTGGAAAGCCGGTTGTATTCGCAAAAGATAATGAAGTCGTAGGCGAAAATGCAAGAGCGGCGGCTGCTGCTATGAAGGATGGCGATGTGATCCTGCTGGAAAACACCAGATTCCGTCCGGAAGAAGAGAAGAACGGAGAAGATCTCTCCAGAGATCTGGCTTCTCTTGCGGATATCTATGTCAATGATGCTTTTGGAACAGCACACAGAGCACATGCATCTACAGCAGGTGTTACAGCGTTCCTGAAAGAAACTGCCGTAGGATATCTGATGGAAAAAGAGATCAATTTCCTCGGAAATACCGTTGAAAACCCTGCACGTCCCTTTGCAGCTGTTCTCGGCGGTTCCAAGGTTTCTTCCAAGATCTCCGTGATCGACAATCTTCTTGAAAAAGTAGATATCCTTCTGATCGGCGGAGGAATGGCTTATACCTTTATCAAAGCGCAGGGTGGGAAAATCGGAAAATCCCTCGTGGAAGAAGATTATCTGGAGTACGCGCTGAACATGGTCAGCAAAGCAAAAGAAAAAGGCGTAAAGCTTCTTCTTCCTGTTGACTGTATCATCGCTTCTGAAATTTCCAATGATGTTCCCTGTGAAGTATCGGATGTGAACTGCATCCCGGATGATAAGATGGGACTTGATATTGGACCGAAGTCGATCCAGTTGTTCGAAGACGCTCTGAAAGAATGCAAAACGGTAATCTGGAACGGTCCTATGGGCGTGTTTGAAACATCAAACTTTGCAAAGGGAACTGAGGCGATCGCAGCATGTCTTGCACAGCTCGATGCCACAACCGTGATCGGCGGAGGAGACAGCGCAGCGGCAGTTAATCAGCTTGGATATGGTGATAAGATGACCCATATCTCCACAGGCGGCGGCGCTTCCCTCGAATTCCTGGAAGGAAAAGAACTTCCCGGCGTAGCCGTGATCAATGAAAAAGAATAATCAAATATAATACAGAGGAGTTAATCAAAATGAGAAGAAAAATAGCTGCCGGAAACTGGAAAATGAATAAGACCCCGCAGGAAGCAAAAGCCCTGATCGAAGAGCTGCTTCCGCTGGTAGACAGTGATGACGTGGATGTTATCTTCTGCGTGCCGTTTATTGATATCCCTGTGGCGATCGAATTACTTAAAGGAAGCAGGATCTCTGTCGGTGCACAGAATATGCATTTTGAAGACAAAGGTGCATTTACCGGAGAAATCTCCGCAAAAATGCTTTATGAATCCGGTGTGGAATATGTCATTATCGGACATTCCGAGCGCAGACAGTATTTTGCAGAAACGGATGAGACCGTAAACAAGAAGATCCTGAAAGCATTTGAAACGGAACTGATCCCCATCGTTTGCTGCGGTGAAACACTGGAGCAGAGAGAAGCTGGCATCACTCTGGAGTGGATCAAAGGCCAGATCAAAGGTGCTTTCGCCGGAGTATGCAAAGAAAATGCAGCACAGACGATCATTGCCTATGAACCCATCTGGGCGATCGGTACAGGTAAAGTCGCAACGAAGGAGCAGGCAGAAGAAGTCTGCAGATTTATCCGCGAGACCATCTGTGAATTGTATGATCAGGAAACAGCAGACAAGATCCGTATCCTTTACGGCGGCTCTGTTACCGGAGATTCTGCTAATGAACTGTTCAGCATGGAAGACATTGACGGCGGTCTTGTCGGCGGTGCAAGCCTGAAGGCAGATTTCGGCCGGATCGTTCACTACAATAAATAATCCGAAATGATCAGCTTTATTAAAGGCACTATTTCGTACATCGGCGACAGCTTTGTGATCCTGGAATGCAATCATATGGGATTTCAGATTTCCATGCCCTCAACAGCTCTTTTCCGGCTGACTGAGGGCATGGAAGTTACTGTATATACCCACCTGGCAGTTAAGGAAGACGACCTGTCGCTTTACGGTTTTCTGGGAATGGATGACCTTCAGATGTTTAAACAGCTGATCACCGTAAGCGGTGTAGGTCCCAAGGGAGCTCTGCAGATATTATCTTCGATCTCCACTGAAGAATTGAAAATGGCGATCGCTTCCGGGGACGCTAAATTAATATCCAGCGCCAAAGGGATCGGACTGAAGACCGCCCAGAAACTTGTGGTCGATCTCAAAGGCAGATTCAAAAATGAGCTGCCTGTTTCCGAGATCTCTTCCGGGAAACTTAACAGCAGCAATCTGGAAATGGCTGTTCTTTTCGCGCAGTCCACCGGTATTTCGAGAACACAGTGCATGAATGCTTTGTCAAAGACAAAGCTTCCTGATGATGCCGACGTAGATCTGATCATTGACTCCATTTTCAAGAATCTGAACTTTTAGGTGATTTATGGCCAGGGAACTTACGATCAATACCAATATCGCACCCGAAGAGCGGGAAAGTGAAAATAATCTTCGTCCGCAGGATTTTGACAGCTATATCGGGCAGAAAAAGATCAAGGATAATCTGAAGATCTATATTCAGGCTGCGAATGAACGCTCTGAACCGATCGATCATGTTCTTCTTTACGGCCCTCCAGGCCTTGGAAAAACGACTCTGGCCGGTATCATCGCCAATGAAATGCACCGCAGTATGAAGATCGTTTCCGGTCCTGCCATCGAATATCCGGGGGAGATCCTGGCGATCATCAAACAACTTCCGACAGGCGGCGTACTGTTCGTGGATGAGATCCACCGTCTCAGCAAGCCGGTAGAAGAAGCATTGTATTCTGTCATGGAAGACTTTGCTTTTGATGCCGTGATCGAAAACGGAGAGCAGACGATCGTCAGAAGGATCCATGTCGATCCGTTTACTCTGATCGGCGCCACTACCAGAGCAGGTCTTCTTTCCGCACCTTTAAGAGATCGATTCGGCATCGTTCATCGAATGGAATTCTATGAACCGGAAGAGCTGGCGCAGATCGTAACAAATTCTGCCGCTAAACTGAATGCGGGTATTGATCCCGGAGGAGCATTGGAGATCGGAAACTGTTCCAGAGGAACTCCCAGGATCGCAAACCGTATCCTTCGAAGAGTCAGAGATTATGCCCAGGTAAAATATGACGGTTACATTA
>R26__coassemble_604_pt1 | contig 21407 bp, 17 predicted proteins | sample R26__metabat2_high_PE_046 | metagenome-assembled genome bin R26
GTTTTTATGAGAGAAAAACTGAATAGCCTCCCCCTCGCCCAGTTGAGAGAGATCGCAAAAGCAAACGGATTGAAAGGTATATCCGGCTTGAAGAAAGCAGATCTTATCGATCGATTGATGGTCATGGCTGAAGAGCAGAAACAAAGCGAAGAGGCCGCGGCAAAGGCAAAGAAAGAGTCAGCGAAAGAAGCGGAGCAGAGCAAGAAAACCGGCGAAAAGACAGCTTCCCGTTCCGGAAAGAAAGCAGCTGAAAAAAACAGCCAGGGTAAGAAAAAAAACAAAAAAGAAAAAGCAGACAAAGCAGATAAAGCAGACAAAGCAGATGCTGCCCAGACTGAGGAAGTGCAGGCACCTGCGGAAATCCCGGTGCAGGAAAAAACGGAAGAGACCAGACCTCAGCCGGAAAGCAGGCCCGCGGAAGAAGCTCCGGCAGAAACCAAACTGGATTCCGGCATTATCGCGGACGGCATCCTGGAGATCATGGCGGACGGATATGGATTCATCCGAAGTGCCAATTATCTTCCCGGAGAGAACGACGTCTATGTTTCTCCTTCCCAGATCAAAAAATTCGGCCTGAGGACCGGAGACATGCTGATGGGTAAGGTACGGATCAAGACCCAGAACGAAAAATTCGGCGCCCTGCTGCATCTTGACAGGGTGAACGGCGTCCTTCCCAGCGAGATCCAGAACCGTAAGAGCTTTGAAGACCTGTCCCCTGTATTTCCCGATAAAAGACTGAAGCTGGAACAGATCGGCGTGCGCAATATCGCCATGCGGGTATTTGACCTGATCTCTCCCATCGGCAAAGGACAGCGAGGCATGATCGTTTCTCCGCCGAAAGCGGGAAAAACGACCCTTCTGAAAGGAGTGGCGCATTCGATCCAGAAGAACAATCCGGAAGTGCATATCCTGATCCTCCTGATCGATGAGCGTCCGGAGGAAGTGACAGATATCCGTGAAGATATCAAGGGAGACAATGTGGAAGTCATTTACTCCACCTTTGACGAACTGCCGGAACATCACAAACGGGTTTCGGAAATGGTGATCGAAAGAGCAAAACGTCTGGTGGAAATGGGAAAGGATGTTGTGATCCTTCTTGACAGCATCACCCGTCTGGCAAGGGCTTATAACCTTCTGGTCCCGCCAAGCGGCAGGACGCTCTCAGGCGGCCTTGATCCGGCAGCTCTTTACATGCCGAAGCGCTTCTTCGGCGCTGCCCGGAATATCCGGGAGGGAGGAAGCCTTACGATCCTCGCAACTGCCCTGGTGGATACCGGCAGCAAGATGGACGATGTGGTGTATGAGGAATTCAAAGGCACTGGAAATATGGAACTGATCCTGGACAGAAAACTGCAGGAAAAGAGAGTGTTCCCGGCAATCGATATTTCCAAATCCGGTACCAGAAGAGACGATCTGCTGCTGACGCCCCAGGAACAGGAAGCAGCTTATATCATCCATAAAGCGACCGGAGGACTTAGAGCAGATGAATCAACAGAAAAGATCCTGGATCTGTTCTTCCGGACCCGCACCAATCAGGAATTTGTCGACCGGATCCGGGCTAACAAATATCTGTGATAAAATCCGTAAAACTACTTGATACTTGCAGATGCTTATGCTATCATATCACGGATTGTCCGGACGATAAGCTCCGGCAGAAACAAAAGATCATTCGAAGAGTTAAAAGTTTTTCGAACAAAGAGTAAGAGGTGAAATCATGAGAGAAAATATTCAGCCGACCTATTATGAGGCAACTGTAACCTGCAACTGCGGCAATGTTTTTACAGTCGGATCCACCAAGCAGGATATCCACGTAGAAATCTGCTCCAAGTGCCATTCTTTCTACACAGGCCAGCAGAAAGCTGCTAAAGCCCGCGGACGTGTGGAGATGTTCAACAAGAAGTACGGCGTTACACAGCAGTAGCGAAGAAAGCATATGGCTGGACAGGATACTTGTTCAGCCTTTTTTTGATGCAAGGGTCATGCCCTTGCATTATATATATCCGGGCTTCTTTCCCGGAAATGACATACAGTGAGGAAACAATATGAGATCTTGCAAAATGGGCGGCCAGGCCGTCATCGAAGGCGTTATGATGCGCTATAAAAACAGCGTAGCAGTCTCGGTCAGAAAACCGGACGGCAGTATCCGTGTGGGATGCTCGCGCTATGTCAGCGCGGCAGCGAAACATCCGTTTCTGAAATGGCCTATTGTCAGGGGCGTTGTGTCGTTTGTTGATTCTTTGTCCCTCGGGATCAGGACTTTAATGTATTCCGCAAGCATATTTGAAGAAGAAGCCGAGAAACAGGAAGAAAAACGCTCTGAAGTGGTAGCGGAATCCATGAAGAGCAAGAACACTTCCAAAGGAGAGGCCGCGCTCATGACCGGCACCGTCCTTTTCTCCCTGGTGATTTCCGTCGCCATGTTTGTGCTGCTTCCGTATTTTATCTCTTCCCTGATCACCAGGGTTTCGGATTCCACGGTTTTACTGGCTGTTGTGGAAGGCGTTTTGAAAGTCGGGATCTTTATCGGATACCTGGCAGCGATCTCTTTGATGCCGGACATCAAAAGAACGTTTATGTACCATGGCTCCGAGCACAAATGCATCAACTGTATTGAATCCGGCAAGGACCTGACCGTAGACAACGTCATGAGTTCTTCCAAGGAACACAGAAGATGCGGTACCAGCTTTATCTTTTTCGTTCTGCTGATCAGCATCATTTTCTGCATGTTCATCCGTGTAAAAACCTGGTGGCTCAGGCTTTTGATCAGACTGCTGATCATCCCGCTCATCGCCGGTGTTTCCTATGAGTTTATCCAGTGGGCGGGCAATTCGGATTCGAAACTGGCCTACTATCTGAGCAAACCGGGCCTTTGGATGCAGGGACTTACGACCAAGGAACCGCAGCGGGATATGGTGGAAGTCGCCATTCAGTCTGTGGAACATGTCTTTGACTGGAGGGCTTATCTGGAAGATATGAAAAAAGAAGCAAAAGGAGAAGGATGCTGCAGCAGCGGCTCTGAATCCTATGAGATAAAGAACAGGGTAATATGACATTAGAAGAATTATACAAACACGGAACAGCCATGCTGGAACAGGCGGGCGTGGAAAACCCTTCCGTGGACGCGTTCTACCTGCTGGAATATGCGGCAGGTCTTAACAGGACCCGGTACCTGATGTTCAAGGACCAGCAAGTCACCCCGCTGAATATCAGGCAGTATGAGGACCTGATCGAAAAGAGGGGTACCAGGATCCCTTATCAGTATATCACGGGAAGGGCGGATTTTGCCGGCCTTGTCTTTGAAGTGGACCCGTCGGTCCTGATCCCCCGCCTGGATACGGAAGTCTTATTTGAACAGGCTTTAAGATGTCTTGGCTATCATGCTTATGTGCTGGACCTTTGTACCGGCTCAGGCGCTTTGGGGATCGCCCTGAAACGCTACCGTCCGGATATCCATATGGTTCTGAGCGACATTTCGGAAGATGCTCTGCTGACCGCCCGGAAGAATATCGAAAACAACCGTCTGGAGATCGCAAAGCAGAGCAATGCGGCCGCCTCGCCGGAAGATCTGGTCTGCGGATATGATCTGAATCTGGGGATCCGGGTCGTGAAAAGCGATCTGTTTGACGATCTGTCTGCGGAAGAGGAAGATGCGCAAGGTTATACCGGTCGTTTTGATGTGATCGTTTCCAATCCGCCTTATGTGACAGAAGAAGAATACGAAAACCTGATGCCGGAAGTAAAGGAACATGAACCGAAGCTTGCCCTGACGGCAGGAGCCGACGGGCTGGATGCTTACCGGCGGATCGCGGCGGATGCACCTGGCTTTTTGAAAGACGGGGGGACATTGCTTCTGGAGATCGGCTGCAGCCAGGCTGACAGCGTCTCTGCGCTGCTGAAGGAAAATGGGTTTACCGATATCCGGGTAATAAAAGATCTGGCGGAGCTTGACCGTGTGATCATCTGCAAAAAAGGAGTAGAGAATGTTTGATAAACTGGAAGCAATTGAAGAGCGGTATAACGATGTGCTGAAGGAACTGTCCGGAGCAGACGTGGCCAGCGATCAGAACAAGTTCAAGAAACTGATGAAGGAACAAAGTGACCTGCTGCCCATCGTGGAAAGCTACCGCCAATATAAAAATGCAAAGAAGACCATCGAGGACAGTCTGGAGATCCTGGATACAGAAAGCGATGAAGAGATGAAGGAGATGGCCAAGGAAGAACTGGCAGCTGCGAAAAAGGATCTGGAGAGCATTGAAGAGACCCTCAAGATCCAGCTGCTCCCGAAAGATGAAAATGACGACAAGAACGTGGTCATGGAGATCCGGGCAGGAGCAGGCGGTGATGAAGCAGCATTGTTTGCGGCAGAACTCTACCGTATGTACTGCCGGTTTGCGGAACTGAACGGATGGAAGACAGAACTGGTCTCTTTCAATGAAATGGGGCTTGGCGGCATGAAGGAAGTGGTCTTCATGGTGAATGGCCAAGGCGCCTATTCCAAACTGAAATACGAAAGCGGCGTTCACCGTGTCCAGAGAGTCCCGGTAACGGAGTCCGGCGGAAGGATCCATACCTCCACTGCCACTGTGGCTGTTATGCCGGAAGCAGAGGATGTGGACGTTGAGATCGATATGAACGACTGCAAGTTTGACGTATTCCGGGCATCCGGAAACGGCGGCCAGTGCGTCAATACCACGGACTCTGCGGTCCGTCTGACCCATATCCCCACCGGCATCGTTATTTCCTGCCAGGATGAAAAGTCGCAGCTGAAAAACAAAGACAAGGCGCTGAAAGTCCTGAAATCCCGGCTCTATGACCTGGAGCTGCAGAAGAAGCAGCAGGCAGAGGCGGCGCAGAGAAGAAGCCAGGTAGGTACCGGTGACCGGTCGGAAAAAATCAAGACCTATAATTTCCCGGAAAACCGGGTCACAGACCACAGGATCAAATTCACTTCCTATCGTCTGGCCAATATCCTGGACGGGGATCTGTTTGAACTGATCGAAAATGACATTGCGGCAGACCAGGCGGCAAGGCTGTCTGCCCAGGAATGACGGCAGGAGAGGAAGAACGATGAGCTTAATCAAAGATATCGGGCTCGCGCAAAGCGGGTATCAGAAGATCGAATGGGTCAGGAGAAACTGCCCGCTGCTGAGATCTCTGTATGAAGAGTATCATATCTCAAAACCTCTGGAAGGGATCCGGATCGCACTCTCAATCCATCTGGAGGCCAAGACAGCCCTTTTGTGCCAGACTCTGAAAGCGGCCGGCGCCACGGTCTATGTGACGGGTTCCAATCCGCTTTCCACACAGGATGATGTGGCAGCAGCTCTGGTACAGGACGGGTTGGAGGTCTTTGCCTGGTACGATTGTACAGAAGAGGAATATTTCGATAATATCCGCAAGGTCCTTCAGAACAACTGCCAGATCATTGTGGATGACGGCGGGGACCTGGTGCATATGCTCCATACACAGATGCAGGATAAGATCCCTTATGTGATCGGCGGCTGTGAAGAGACGACCACCGGGATCTTAAGGCTCAGGGCTATGGAAAAACAGGGGCAGCTGAAATTTCCCATGGTCATGGTAAATGACGCCAGATGCAAGCATTTCTTTGACAATCGTTACGGAACCGGGCAGTCCGTCTTTGACGGGATCAACCGGACCACCAACCTGATCGTGGCCGGAAAGACGGTAGTGATCGCAGGATACGGCTGGTGCGGAAAAGGCTGCGCCATGAGGGCCAAAGGGCTCGGAGCCCGGGTCATCGTGACGGAGATCGATCCGGTAAAGGCCATCGAAGCCGTCATGGACGGTTATGATGTGATGCCTATGGAAGAGGCAGCAGCGATCGGCGATCTGTTTATCACGGTTACAGGATGCAATAAAGTCATTACCTCCGGTTCCTTTGCCAGAATGAAAGACGGTGCCGTTATGTGCAACGCCGGGCATTTTGATGTGGAAGTGGATGTGGCAGAGCTGAAAAAGACAGCGGTTGACAGCCGTGAAATGCGGCGCAATATCATGGGCTATCAGATGCCGGACGGCCGGTGGCTCAATGTTCTCGCGGAAGGGCGGCTTGTCAACCTGGCAGCCGGCGACGGCCATCCGGCAGAGATCATGGATATGAGTTTTGCGATCCAGTTCATGTCAGTAAAATATCTGGCAGAGCATGCGGGAGAGCTGAAAGAGAAACTGATCAGCGTTCCGGATGAGATCGACCGTCTGGTTGCGGAACGCAAACTTTCCATGATGGGAAGGAAGATCGATACACTGACACCCGAGCAGAAAGCTTATCTTTCTGCGGAATGATCATAGAACGGAGTATGATATGAACGCAATCATTACAGTGGTAGGAAAAGACCGTGTCGGCATCATTGCAGCTATCTGCGTGAAGCTGGCAGAATTCAATATCAACGTCCTGGATATTTCCCAGACGATCCTCCATGGAAGCTTCACCATGGTCATGGCAGTGGATATCGCCCAGGCCAATGCGGCATTCAATAAAGTCGCGGAAGGTCTGAAGGAACTGGGACAGGACATGGGTCTTTCGATCCATATCCAGAGGGAAGAGATCTTCGATGCCATGCACACGATCTGATCTTATGGAACCGGGGCGCAGGCAGGAAGAAAAGTTCAGTGACTTTTCACCTGTACAATGACTAGGTTCATCGGCACTCCCTAGCACCGTTCCCTGCGCTTCGCTCTGGGCCGTCGTCAGACTCGTGCCTGCTTCACCAAGTCATTGTACAGGTACGCCAATTCACTTTTCTCCCTGCCTGCGCCTCGGTCTCAAAGATCAGTTCGTGCAGGCAACAGTCAGAACGAAAAAAGGAACGATTATGATCAATCAGAAAGACATACTATCTACCATACAGATGATCCAGCAGCAGCATCTGGATATCCGGACCGTAACCATGGGGATCTCCTTGCTTAGCTGCAGTGATGAATCCATTAAAAGGGCCTGCGACAAGATCTATGACAAGATCTGCCGATATGCGCAGAAACTGGTCCCGGTCTGTGAAGATATTGAGATCGAACTGGGGATCCCTATTGTAAATAAACGGATTTCTGTTACGCCCATCGCGTTGGTGGCGGCAGCCTGCACGACGGCAGATTATGCGCCATTTGCAGAGGCGCTGGACAGAGCAGCCAAAAACTGCGGCGTGAATTTTATCGGCGGATTTTCCGCACTGGTGCAGAAGGGAATGACGGATGCGGACCGGAACCTGATCCGCTCGATTCCGGACGCTCTGTCACGCACGGACCTGGTATGTTCCTCCGTGAATGTCGGATCCACCCGCTCCGGCATCAACATGGACGCGGTTGCGCTGATGGGAAGGGTGATCAGGGAAACGGCGGAAAAGACGAAAGACCGGGATGGTATCGGATGTGCCAAACTGGTGGTCTTCTGCAACGCGGTAGAGGATAATCCTTTCATGGCCGGCGCATTTCACGGAACCGGAGAACCGGAAAAGGTGATCAATGTCGGCGTTTCTGGACCCGGCGTTGTCTACAATGCGCTCAAGGATATCCGGAAAGAGCCGCTGGATGTTGTGGCCGAGACCATCAAAAGAACAGCCTTCCGGGTAACAAGAGTGGGGCAGCTGGTAGCGCAGGAAGCATCGGCAAGGCTGGATACGCCATTTGGCATCGTGGATCTTTCCCTGGCGCCGACTCCGGCGATCGGGGATTCTGTTGCCCGCATCCTGGAAGAAATGGGCCTTGAGGTCTGCGGACCCCACGGCACGACTGCAGCGCTTGCCCTTCTCAATGATGCAGTCAAAAAGGGCGGCGTGATGGCGTCATCTTCCGTAGGCGGACTTTCGGGTGCTTTTATCCCGGTTTCCGAAGATGAAGGTATGATCGCGGCAGCACGCTGCGGAACATTATGCATTGACAAACTCGAAGCCATGACCTGTGTCTGCTCCGTGGGACTGGATATGATCGCCGTTCCCGGTGATACGCCGGCAGAAACGATCTCCGCGATCATTGCGGATGAAGCAGCCATCGGTATGGTGAATAACAAGACAACAGCAGTCAGGGTCCTTCCGACGCCGGGTACGAAAGTAGGCGATACCGTAAAAATGGGCGGCCTTCTGGGGGATGCCCCGGTCATGGAAGTACACAGGGAATCCAGCGCGGACTTTATTGCCAGAGGAGGCAGGATCCCTGCTCCGCTGCACAGCCTGAAGAACTGACCGGTGAATACGTGAAAAAGATAACCATAGGGATAATCGCACATGTAGATTCGGGGAAAACGACTTTGTCGGAGGCACTTTTATACCTGACCGGAACCATCAGGAGTTTCGGGAGGGTAGATAAAGGTGCCTCTTTTCTTGACCACAACGAAATGGAGAGAAGACGCGGGATCACGATCTATTCCAAGCAGGCGCGGTTCTCTTACGGCGATACCGAGTTTATCCTGATCGACACACCGGGCCATGCAGATTTTTCCGCTGAAATGGAGCGGGTCCTGAAGGTACTGGACTACGCAGTGCTCCTGATCAGCGCTGCAGACGGCATCCGGGGACAGACAGAGACGATCTGGCGGCTGCTTTCGGAATACCGGGTCCCCGTATTTGTTTTTTTCAACAAAATGGACCAGGATGGTGCCGATCAGGAACAGCTCCTCAGACTGTTCCGGTCTTCGCTCAGTCCTGAGGGGATCGATTTCGGGGAGAAGGACAAGGATGCTTTCTTTGATCAGGCGGCCATGTGCAGTGAAGAAGCCATGGACCGGTATCTGGAAACCGGTGAGGTACCTATGGAACTTTTGCGGGAGATGATCGCGCAGAGAGATCTTTTCCCATGCTTTTTCGGATCCGCCCTGAAAATGGAAGGCATAAGAGAACTCCTGGAAGCATTGGACTGCTATACGATCCCGGGGCGGTATCCGGATGAATTTGGCGCAAGAGTCATCAAGATCCTCAGAGATCCCGACGGCAGCAGGCTCACGATGATGAAGATCACAGGAGGGATCCTGAAAAATAAAGCCGTCCTTCCCGATGGCGCCGAAGAATCCAAGATCAATCAGATCCGGATTTATAACGGAACCCGGTTCACTCTCCGGGACGAGGCAGCGGCAGGCGAGATCTGCTGCGTGACCGGACTGAAAGAAAGCTATGCCGGACAGGGATACGGAACAGAGTCTGATTCTCCGGCCCCTCTCGTGATCCCGATCCTGAACTACCGGGTGATCCTCCCGCAGGGACAGGATCCTTTAAGGGTGCTGCCGCAGTTCCGGGTCCTGGAGGAGGAAAACCCGGAACTGACCGTTTCCTGGGAGGAAGAGAAGCAGGAGATCCATATCTGCGTCATGGGAGAAGTTCAGCTGGAGATCCTGACCTCGATGCTGGCGGAACGGTTCGGGATCACCGCATCATTTGACAGCGGAGAGGTCATGTATAAGGAAACGATCACAGCCCCGGTCATCGGATCGGGACATTTCGAACCTCTCCGGCATTATGCAGAAGTGCATTTTCTGATGGAACCTTTAGAGCGCGGCAGCGGGCTTGCGTTTGAGAGCCGGGTGAGAAGCGACAGCCTTTCTGTCAACTGGCAGAGACTGATCCTGACTCATCTCAGTGAAAAACAGCACAAAGGCGTTCTGACAGGTTCTCCTATCACGGATATGAAGATCTCGCTGGTCGCGGGAAAAGCCCATCTGAAACATACGGAAGGCGGCGATTTCCGGCAGGCGGTGTACCGGGCAGTCCGGCAGGGACTGATGATGGCGGACAACCTTCTGCTTGAGCCGTATTACCGTTTCGTTCTGGAACTTCCTTCTTCCGGCGTGGGCAGGGCAATGACCGATCTGGAACGCTTTGGCGCCCAGTTCGGTGTGCCGGAAACAAAGGCAAACGGCGCAGTCAGTGTGATCCGGGGGCGAGGGCCCGTATCCGTGCTGAAGGACTATCCGGCAGAGATCGCTGCCTATACCAAAGGCAAGGGCAGCATCGCCTTTTTCAATGACGGCTACGATGTCTGCCATGACCCTGAGGAAGTGATCGCGAGAAAAGGTTATGATCCGCTGGCGGATGTGAGAAATACACCGGATTCCGTATTCTGTTCCCACGGTGCAGGATATATCGTTCCCTATGATGAGGCGTATGAGCATATGCATGTGCTGAACGGTCTGTCTGCCGGGGAAGAGGATGCATTGCAGACGGTCAGCCGCTCTGCAGACCGGGGCGGATCCAGGGCAGTGGAAACGGAGCGCAGGATCGGTACGGAAGAGATCGAGGAGATCCTGTCCCATATTTCCAGAAATAAAGACAAAGACAAGAAACCCGGGTCCAACTGGAAGCGCAGGTTCGGGACGAAAGAACTGTCAGCCCCTGCGGGAGAGCCGGTTCCCAGGGTCAGCAGCCGGATCTTTTCCCCGGAAGAAGCGGAGTATACGGTCGTGGACGGGTATAATGTGATCTTTGCCTGGCCGGAACTGGCAGATCTTGCCAGGATCAACATCGATTCCGCCAGGGATGCCCTGATCGATCGGCTCACGCATTACAAAGGCATGATCTCCGGGGAAGTGATCGCCGTATTTGACGCTTACCGGGTAAAGGGCAGACAATCGGAACGGACCCGCTATCAGAACATCCAGCTGGTGTATACAGCCGAAGAGGAGACGGCAGACCAGTATATTGAAAAATTCACCAATGAATACGGGAAAAAGAACCGTATTGCCGTCGTGACGTCGGATCATCTCGAACAGATCATTACCCGTGGACAGGGATGCATGCTGATCTCTTCCCGGGATTTCAGGCAGCATCTGGAACGGCTGCAGGAGGAGATGCGCCAGAAGTACCTTTCTGACAAATAATTAATAATTTCATATAAACTGACAAAAACAGCCCGGAAATCTCTACGGGCTGTTTTTCTGTGCAAATAGAATTTGGCATCCGGGTATGATACAGTTAAACTGCATGATCGGTTCGCAAAACACATTATCACATTATTATGGAGGAAAATTATGAAGAACATGAAGAGAGTGTCTGCTGTACTGGTTGCAGCAGCCATGACCGTCACGCTGTCTGTTCCTTCCGTGGCAGCAGAAGCAGCCCCGGTGATCACCGGGATCGTTCTGAGTGAAGAATCGGCCAATTATGTTGATTCTTCTCTCTACAGCCAATATGAAACCGTAGAATTCTCGGATGGTTCCGTTCAGACGATCGATCCGGAAGCCCAGACATTCATCCTGGTGAAGGATGGCACGATCGTGGACCTGGATGATCCGGAAAACTGGACGGAAGATGCCGAACTGTTCGTCATCGACAAGGGCCAGTATGATGAAGTCATGATGTCCATGAATACTGCCAACTGGGGACCGTTTTATTTTACCGGCGCCGTTACCTTTGAAGACGGCAGATATGCGGAAGAAAAATCCGTTCCGGCAGCGGTTCAGGATGCACAGATCACCGACGAGGGGATCACAGGCGGTTACATCAGTACCGATGCGGACTATATCAGCGGCATTTATGTTTACAGTGAAGACGGAGCCCATACTCAGATCCAGGACGTGACGATCGATGCAGCCGGTCTCGGCGGCAATGATTTCGGAACCAAAGGCGGCTGGGGAACCGTCATCAGCGTTGCCGGAACAGCACAGGCAGATATCGATAATGTTGTGGTCAACACACAGGGACCTCTGCATGACGGTATCTGGGCAGGCGGCAGCTCTGTTGTCAATGTCACCGATTCGGTCGTGGTGGCAAAGGAAGAAGCGGAAGCGTATGATTTCGTTCCTTACACCTATGACAGGTTCATTATCACCGAAGCTCCCCTGACGGAAGAAGAGATCGCAGAGTATGGCATTTCCGGCGATTTCTATGCGGAAGACTATGAGAGCATGTTCGGCTCCGGAACGCATTATTATTATTTCAATGATGATTATACCAGCAATTTCTCCGCACCGATGCTGCAGTGCGTGCCGCTGGCACTGGGACTGTACGGAAGCATGAGAGGCTGCATCTGCTACGGCTCTGCAACGTTAAGTTTCTTCGACAGCCTGGCAGTCAGCGATATCTGGGCGGTCCTTTCCACGGACTCCGGAAACGGAACCCTGAATGCCACCGATACGGTTGCTGTGATCGGCGAGATCACCGACGAAGAAAACGCCAATGTCTCTGCAGAAATAAACGGAACGGAGTATTTCGTGAAAGCCTATGATTCTAAGGAAGGCAGCGGCTATGTTACTTACTGTGACGGCTTTGACGACAATTTCTACGGATGTACTTTCATGGCACCGGATTATATTGCCATCCTTACAGGCGGTACCTTTGACTTTACGGAATCCGAGAACCAGAGAGGCTACGGCGCATCTGACCGTATAGGTTTTATGAGCCATGGAAATGCCTATACCGCAGTCCTGAGCCATTCTGATTTTGAAGTATCGGATGCATTATTCTCCGTCATGTCCAAAGGAGCTGTAGACATCACTCTGGATGACGTGCAGGTAAATGTCTATGGACAGAATCCATGGAGCGGCGTTTTGTTCCAGTTCATGGATACCGATGATACCGGTACCGGCGCAAATGACCTTGAGATGGACGTCCTGGATCTGACATTTGATGAGTACCAGACCATTGAATCTGCTGCAGACGGCACGACCAAGACCGTCCGGATCGCCAATTCCAGCCTGACCGGCGATATTTATAACTCCGTCGGATCCAGCAATAATACTCATGTTTCTGAAATGTATGACGGAACGACCAATGTACTTTCCACCTGGAACGCATCCCTGATCAATGTCACCCTGGATAATGCTTCCCTGGAGGGTGTGATCTCCACTTCCTACGCACAGCACGTGGATGAGGAAGGCAATCCGATCGAAGGCCTGTTCTTCTTCAACAAGACCGGCGAAGCAATGGAAGGAACAGAAGAAAATTCCTACGACTTTCATGCCGGACGCCGTGTGATGAATACACCGGCTTACAACGGACTGAGCCAGATCAACCTGACTCTGACCAACGGCGCAGAGTGGACAGTCACCGGAGAGGGTATCCTGAACAGCCTGACGATCGAGGAAGGCTGCAGCGTGAAAGGTGCTGTAACCGAAAATGAGAACGGCACGATCACCGTTGCCCCGTCTGAGGAAACCATCGCAGCAGGCACCTATGGAACGGTTTCCGAACTTCATTATGAAGAGCCGGAAAGCTCCGGAAGCGAAGGCGGCCCCGGCGAATCAGCAGAAGGTCCGGCTCCGGAAGGCGAGTCCGGTGATTCTCCGGAAGGTCCGGCTCCGGAAGGTGATTCCCCAGCCGGCCCTGCTCCGGAAGGTGATTCCCCGGCTGATGAAGCACCTGCTGACACTGCCCAGGATAAATGGGCAGCATATATCCAGTATCTGAACGACCTGGTTGATCTGGATCCTGCATTTGAATTATATGATCAGTTAAAATCTGAGATTGCCGAGGCAAAGCAGGAGGATTATCACGGTATGGAAGATGGTACGATGTATGGTGCTCTTCAGCACAGCTACGGTGCAGTACCTTTCGAAGAGTACGAGATCGGCATGCCTCTTCCGGAACTGACCCAGGCACAGGGCATTGGATGAGAAGAACAGGTATTCAAGTTGTTTTATTTCTGCTGCGGCAGATTGCACAAGGCCGGTTTTTACCGGCCTTGTTTTATAAAACTTTGGAAACTACGAAGAGAGAAAAAACATCGGTTTCGTATCAGCTGATGATACGAAAAGAGAAAAAATATTTGTTTCGTATCAGCTGGTGATACGAAGAAATCAAAAATTTATATTTCGTATCCTAAAGATGATACGAAGAGAACAAAAATCAGTATTTCGTATCAGACAATGATACGAAAAGCACATAAATCTATATTTCGTATCATTTTTATGATACGAAATAAAAGAAAAAGGCTTATTTCGATCTTTTAATGATACGAAAACAAGAAAAAGGTTCTCTTCGTATCACTTATGATTTGACGCCTCTTGCATAACTCGACCAGTAGATCAGGCAGGTTTTACAAAAGATAAAAATCGATCAGTTTGTCAACCCATTGGATGTCGAGCGGGCTGTCTTTTGTTTCTGCTGTAACGATCATGTTGACCCATGGAATGATGCCCGCTTCAAGATAAAGCTTTTCACAGTAATGGGTCTTCTTGAGATAATCCGGATCATCAGCCATTCCCCGGTGATCCCAGTACAGTTTTCTGCCGGCGCGGACATTCAACAACGTAAAATCGATCGCCAGTTCTTCCCTGCCTATTCTCTGGATTTCTTCATAATGAAACGGAACTCCAAAATGCATAAAACGACTGACCAGATCAGCTTCGGCTTTGCTTCGGACATATAGGTTCGGAACCACTGTCGAGAATCTCAGATCTTCGGGATATTTATTATTGCGCTCATATGGCTTTTCCATCCATTCCCGTGCAAGCTGGTTAAGCGGACGAAGACCCGGTGAGATCAGGTTCATGAGTTCGGGATGTGCTTTGATAAATTCATCAAGCCTGCTTCCGCGCTGATATAGAGCGATTGCCTTATCGACCAGCTTCTTTTCCGGATAGAGATCTTTTAGAGCCAGCTCGGCATATCGTTTGTTGGCAAGTGCTGTAAATTCCGGATGCTGTGGGCTAAGATAGGTTTCCTGCAGAGTTCCATCCTGTGTTTGCTCATATTTTGTATAGAACGGAATGCCGCTGCTTCTTTTTTTCAGATATAGCTTTCCCTCCGGGGAAGCTTTCAGGATCTGTTCCATCCTGCCGATCTGTCTGGCAAGATAATTGCTGCGAAGTATCAGGTTTGTGATGTTTGTCATGTGATGTCCTCCTTTGCTGATCAAATGGTCCCCGTGGGTGTATTACACTTGTCTATCTGTAATACACGGCAAAAAAATGACCGGAGCACTTTCATGCTTCCGGTCACAGACCATGTATATCGGTTTTTGAATCGTAATTATCATGCAATTACTATACCGTTGTTTTCCCGGCGAGTCAAGACAAGATACCCTGTTTGGAAAGATCATGGAATTCAGTTGATTAAATCAGCAAAGAACGATAAGATAACATGGTATACAGGCAGGAGACAGCTTATTTACGGAGGCTTATTTATGAGAGAACTTGATGTCAGGCAGATAGCGGACGCAGTTAGGGACATGTGCATTAAGATCAATTATGAACTGTCGGAAGATATGCAGTCCGCGCTGAAGCAGGCAGCTGAGACAGAGCAGGGGGAACTGGGAAGGCAGATCCTGGGCATTCTGGAACAGAATCTGGAGATCGCATCTAAGGACAGCATTCCGATCTGTCAGGATACCGGTATGGCAGTTGTTTTCCTGGAGGTGGGACAGGATGTCCATCTGACAGGGGGCAGTATTGAAGATGCGGTCAACGACGGAGTTGCCCGGGGCTATACGGAAGGATATCTCAGAAAATCCGTGGTGCAAGATCCGCTGGACCGGGTCAATACAAAGGACAACACGCCGGCGGTCATCCATTACAGCATTGTTCCGGGGGATCAGGTCAGGATCACACTTGCGCCGAAGGGATTCGGAAGTGAGAATATGAGCAAAGTCTTTATGCTCAAACCAGCCGATGGGGCGGAAGGCGTTCTGGATGCAGTTGTCAGTGCAGTCAGAGAAGCGGGACCGAATGCCTGCCCGCCGGTGGTCGTCGGTGTCGGCATCGGAGGGACCTTTGAAAAATGTGCGCTTCTCGCGAAAAAAGCTTTGACTCGTCCGGTTGGATCTTCCAGCGATAAGCCGCATATTGCGGCGCTGGAGAAAGAAGCTTTGGCAAGGATCAATGCACTGGATATCGGACCTGCGGGACTGGGCGGTTCTACGACAGCTCTGGCCGTAAACATGGAGACCTACCCGACTCATATTGCGGGGCTTCCGGTCGCGGTCAATATCTGCTGTCACGTGAACAGGCATATTAAGACAACCATCTGAAAATCGCAGATAGAAGGGGACAAAACATGGAAAAGAAAATCAGCCTTCCGCTGACGGATGAAGTCATTGATTCACTGCATGCAGGGGATATGGTCTATCTGACCGGAACGGTTTATTCTGCCAGGGACGCAGCTCACAAGCGGATGATCGAAACCCTGGAAGAGGGAAAGGAACTGCCGTTTGATATCCGTTTCCAGACGGTTTATTATCTCGGACCGACACCTGCCAGAGAAGGGCAGGTCATCGGATCCGCAGGACCCACCACTTCATCCAGAATGGATAAATATACACCGAAACTGCTGGATCTTGGCATGAAAGGAATGATCGGGAAAGGAAAAAGAAGCCCGGAAGTCATCGCTTCCATGATCAAAAACCACGGCGTTTATTTTGCGGCAGTAGGAGGCGCAGGAGCGCTCCTTTCAAGGCAGATCAAAAAGAGCAGGGTGATCGCCTATGAAGATCTTGGAACGGAAGCGATCCGGGAAATGTATGTGGAAGATTTTCCGGTGATCGTAGTGATCGACAGCGAGGGAAACAATCTGTATCAGAGATGACCCCGCAGCAGAAATAAAAGTCCGGTACTGCTTAAGGATACAGGCAGTACCGTATAAGGAATGATCGTATTATGGAATTTTGGGATATTTATGACGCGGATAAACGGCTGACCGGCCGGACCATGCAAAGAGAAGACTGGAACATGAAACCGGGAGAGTATCATCTGACCGTGCTTGGCGTGATCAGGCGCCCGGATCATACCTTCCTGATCACGCAGAGAGTGCTGACCAAATCCTGGGCACCGGGCTGGTGGGAAGTATCCGGCGGCGGCGTGCAGGCCGGAGAGACTTCGCAGGAAGCAGTACGCAGAGAATTGCTGGAAGAAACAGGGATCGATGTGGAAGGCGCAGAAGGAGGCCTTTTGTTTACCTATCGAAGGGACAATCCTAAGGAGAAGGATAATTATTTTGTGGACGTTTACCGGTTCGATCTGGATGTGAAAGAGGATGATGTGAAGATCCAGAAGGAGGAAGCCTGCGGGTTTGCGTTTGCCACAGAAGAAGAGATCAGGGATCTGGGTGAGCAGGGCATTTTCCTGCATTATGATAGCATCAAAAAAGTCTTTGGATAATTCCTGAAGATTCTTCTTGATTTTCCAATGGAAATCGTGTAGAATCTCCACCTGTAAGATTTATCATCATTTATTGATTCGGAGAAGTACCCAAGCTGGCCGAAGGGGCTCCCCTGGAAAGGGAGTAGGTCGTTGATAGCGGCGCAAGGGTTCAAATCCCTTCTTCTCCGCTCGAAAAGAACCATTACAGAATGGTTCTTTTCTTTTATCAATTAAGGACAGATCAAGGCACAACGGATCGGAAAGATCTGCCGGAAAGAAGGAGCAGAATGGAAACAGGAGTATATACAAGATCCTTTATCGTTCAACCGGATCACTGCGGAAAAGATACAGGATTGTCCCCTGTAGGGACGTTTATCGCATTTCAGGCTTTGTCTGCGGAGCATGCACAGGTCCTGGGGATCGGAGCTGCTGATATGGCAAGAAAAAGACGGTTCTGGGTGACGGTCCATAACCGGGTTGATTTTCTGGGGAAGGCATGGCTTTTGGATGAACTGGAAGCCAGTACCTGGGCAGAACCATGTGAGCCGGACAGCTTACGGTGTTTCCGGGGATATTCCCTGACAAGAAAAGGAAAGCCTGTAGCGATCGCCAGGACGCAGTGGGCGATCATCGGGGAAGATGGACAGGCTGTCCCCTTTAAGGAATCCGGGTTTCCCTCTGATTACGAGTTCACGGAAAGGCAAGGGATCACCCAGGATCCTATCTGGTTCGAGGATGATTTTACCGATGCGGATGTGTGCGGAGAGTTTACCGTTCGTTCTACAGATATCGATTTCGGACTTCATATGAACAACATTGCCTATATCCGGAAATTCCTGGATCAGTTTCCGTCAGACAAGATCACGGGTTCAGCGATCAGGTCGATCGAGGTGCATTACGGCCATCCTTGCATGGAAGGAAAGCTTCTGAAAGTATACCGCCGTTTTGACGGAACATCTTACTGGATGTGTATCCGGAACAGCAAAGGACAGACCGCTTCCATGGCAAAGATCACGCCGGCGTTATGATCGTCTGAATAACGGAAACTTTCATTTAGTAGTTGCATAAAGCGTTTAAGTATGTTATAAAGTATCCACGATAGAGGTTGCGGCCGACATCAGTAGTTCTCCATAAACGGACAGGAATCCGGAGAATGAAAGGGGAAGCCGCCGAAGGGAGTATGGATTTTCCTGAATGCATACTTTGCTGGGACTTCGGAGAAGATCCGTTGGACTGTCGCCCGCGGGCGGAGAGCTGTCATGGATGATGTGTATTTGTTAAGTCATGACAGTTGTCATGACTTTTTTAATACTTATGATTTGGAGGAGACAAAGATGACAGGAACACCTATTTTTAAAGGAGCTGCAAGCGCACTGATCACCCCGCTGAATGAAAACGGAGTGGATTATCAGACATTGGATAAACTGATCGACTGGCAGATCGCGGAAGGGATCAATGCACTGGTGATCGCAGGAACGACCGGTGAAGGATCTACCCTGACAGATGAAGAGCACAGGGAACTTCTGGCTTATTCCGCCGAAAAGGTGGCCGGAAGAGTACCGGTGATCGCAGGAACCGGATCCAATGATACCGCCTATGCCGTAGATCTGACCAAATTTGCCTGCGAAGCCGGCTGCGATGCCATGCTGGTGGTAACGCCGTATTACAACAAGGCAACGCAGAACGGCCTGGTGAAGATGTATAACGTGATCGCCGATGCATCCACAAAACCGATCATCGTATACAATGTTCCTTCCAGGACCGGCGTCAATATTGAACCTGCCACTTATGCGAAACTGGCGGAGCATCCCATGATCCAGGCTGTAAAAGAAGCGAACGGCAATCTTTCCAAGATCATGGAGACATTTGCCCTGGTAGGGGACAAACTGGATATCTATTCCGGCAATGATGACCAGATCGTACCTCTTCTTGCCATGGGTGGAAGCGGCATCATCTCTGTTCTGTCCAATATCATGCCGAAGCAGACCGCGCAGATCTGCAGCGCCTTCTTTGCCGGGGATGTGAAAAAGAGCGCGCAGCTTCAGTGCGAATACATGGATCTGATCAAACTTCTGTTCTGCGAAGTCAACCCGATCCCCGTTAAAGCAGCCATGGCAGCTATGGGATGGGGAGAAAATTATGTAAGGCTTCCGCTCACACCGATGGAGGCAGAGCATGAGGCAAAACTGCTGGCAGAAATGAAGAAATTCCAGCTGGTATAAAAAGCAGGGGAGAAAGGGGAACAATATGAGAGTACTGGTCAGCGGATTATACGGGCATATGGGACGGGAAGTGGCAGCCCTTCTGAAAAAAGGAGTTGAAGGCGGCGAACTGGCAGCAGGGGTCAGCCTGGATATTGACGGGACATTTGATGTTCCCTGCAGCGAAAGCTTTAAGGACGCGGTTTCCGATGTAGACTGCATCATCGATTTCTCCCACCATTCCTGTACGAAAGATCTTCTGGAATTTGCGGTTTCCCATGAACTTCCCCTGGTTCTTGCCACGACAGGGCAGACAGAGGAAGAAAAGCAGATGATACAAGAAGCTGCAAACCGCATTCCGCTGTTCTTTGCAGCAAACTATTCGCTGGGTGTTGCCCTCCTGATCGATCTGGCCAAAAAGGCAGCTTCTGTCATGAGCGGAGCAGAGATCGAGATCATCGAGCGGCATCACAACCGGAAAGTAGATGCACCGAGCGGAACTGCACTGGCCATTGCCCATGCAATCCAGGAGGTGCGGCCGGAGTCTCAGATCGTGAACGGAAGAAACGGATATGGCAAGAGACAGCCGAACGATATCGGGATCCATGCCGTCAGGATGGGCAATATCGTAGGGATCCATGAAGTCGTCATCGGAACCGACAACCAGAGCATTACCCTGAAACATGAGGCTTACTCCAGGGCTCTTTTCGCGGAAGGCGCCGTGAAGGCAGCTGCGTTCCTGATGGGAAAAACTGCCGGCCTTTATGATATGAATGACTTATTAAAAGAAGACTGAAAAGGAAAAATGGAGAAAAAGATGAAGATAGCGATTTACGGTTATGGAAACCTGGGGCGGGGCGTGGAGTGCGCCATTCAGAACAATCAGGATATGGAGCTGTTCGGCGTGTTTTCCCGGAGAGATCCGAAAAGTGTAAAAACACTTACCGGCGCACCGGTTTATCCGGCGTCAGAGGTTCTTTCCTATAAAGGAAAGTTCGACGTGATGATCATCTGCGGCGGAAGCGCCACGGATCTTCCCCATCAGACTCCGGAGCTGGCGAAAGATTTTAATGTCGTTGACAGTTTCGATACCCATGCGGATATTCCGAAACATTTTGCTGCTGTGGACAAGGCGGCAAAGGAAAGCGCCCATACGGCGATCATTTCCTGCGGATGGGATCCGGGAATGTTTTCCATCAACCGGGTCTATATGGAATCGATCCTTCCCGAAGGCAGTACCTATACTTTCTGGGGAAAAGGCGTAAGCCAGGGCCATTCCGATGCGGTCCGCCGTATTCCAGGCGTTCTGGATGCGAGACAGTATACCGTCCCGGTCCCGGAAGCGGTCGAGAGGGTGAGGAACGGAGAGAATCCGGAACTGACCACCCGCATGAAACATACGAGAGAATGTTTTGTCGTAGCAGAGGAAGGCGCCGATAAAGCAGCGATCGAACAGGCCATCAAGATCATGCCGAAATATTTTGACGAGTATGACACCACCGTGACTTTTATTTCCATGGAAGAAATGAAAGAAAAACACAGTGCGCTGCCCCATGGCGGGAGCGTGATCCGCAGCGGCAGGACCGGCCTTGAAAAGGAATGCGGGCATACCATCGAATACAGCCTGAAGCTGGATTCCAATCCGCAGTTTACCTCTTCCGTGCTGGTATGCTGCGCAAGAGCGATCTGGAAAAAGGCCGGACAGGGCGTAACAGGATGCCTTACCATGCTGGATCTGGCACCGGCAGATCTGTCCCCGATGTCAGGCGAAGAACTAAGGGCACACTGCCTGTAACAAAAAAGCAGGCTTCGGGCATTTGCCGTACGGCTATAGAAGGAAAGGAGAATCTGACCAATGATTTGCGACAACATCAGGACTGGTGAAAACGGGCATTTGTATTTTGCAGGACAGGATACCGTTGAACTTGCCGCAAAATATAAGACCCCTTTGTATCTGATGGATGAAGATAAGATCAGGGAGAAATGCCGCATTTACCTTGATGCGTTTGAACGCTTTCTTCCGGAAGGATCCAGACCTTTGTACGCCAGCAAGGCATGTTCTTTTAAACAGCTGTACCGGATCATGACAGAGATGGGAATGGGGATCGACGTCGTATCGCCGGGGGAGATCTACACAGCGAAAGAAGCGGGCTATGATCTTGCCCGAGCATATTTCCACGGCAATAATAAAA
>R26__coassemble_624_pt1 | contig 20913 bp, 17 predicted proteins | sample R26__metabat2_high_PE_046 | metagenome-assembled genome bin R26
ATACTATCGCATTTGTTCATTCGCAAGGCAGTTTGCTGTATAAATGATGTGGCCAGCTTGTTTCGTCCTGCTCCTAGAGACGGTTTCAAAAAATGACGCTGTTCTATCCGCTGTTTCCTTAATTTACCCCCTCTAAAATACCCATGTATTAGAAAAAAACATCTTTTCTTAAATTTCAGCGTTTTTTCAGGCTTTATTTTAGAAAACGCTGAACATTTCCTGTATTTGCTCCAATTTTCTAAAAAGTCCCATAAAAAACTGCCTTTTTTTAGGAAATCTTGTTTTTTTCTAATACATCAACTATTTTCAATGAATATTTTAAGGAAAGCCTCCAAGGAAACAGTTCACAGGCAACAGCAAAAAGGACTGCTGCACTTTCGTACAGCAGTCCCGGTTAAAACACGGTCTGAAATGTTTAATTACATCATTCCCATGCCGCCGCCCATGCCGGCTCCACCAGCGGGCATTGCAGGTGCAGGTTCCTTGATATCGGCAACAACCGCTTCCGTGGTAAGATATGTGGAAGCAACAGATGTTGCGTTCTGAAGTGCGGAACGGGTCACCTTTACAGGATCAAGGATGCCGGCTTCCACCATGTCTACATATTTGTCAGCCAGTGCGTCGAAGCCTTCGCCTTCTTTCATTTCCTTCACTTTGTTAACGATCACAGCGCCTTCCAGGCCGGCGTTCTGGGCAATACAGAACAGCGGAGCTTCCAGGGCTTTCAGGACAACCCTGCCGCCGGTCTTCTCATCGCCTTCCATGCCATCTACCAGAGCGGCAACTTTCTTTGCCGCGTGGATATAGGCGCTTCCGCCGCCGGCGATAATTCCTTCCTCAACTGCAGCCTTTGTTGCTGCCAGAGCGTCTTCCATACGGAGTTTCTTTTCCTTCATCTCGGTCTCGGTCGCTGCGCCGACTTTGATCACAGCAACGCCGCCGGACAGTTTTGCAAGTCTCTCCTGCAGTTTTTCCTTGTCATAATCGGAGGTCGTTGTTTCGATCTGGGATCTGATCATCGCGATCCTTCCCTGGATCTCATTCTTGTCGCCTGCGCCGTCAACGATGATGGTGTTTTCCTTGTCAACCTTGACAGATTTTGCACGGCCCAGCTGCGCCATAGAAGTTTCCTTCAGGTCAAGGCCCAGTTCATCGGAGATGACCTGTCCGCCGGTAAGGGCAGCAATGTCCTTGAGCATTTCTTTTCTTCTGTCGCCATATCCCGGTGCTTTGACAGCTACAACCTTGAATGTGCCTCTCAGAGAGTTCACGATCAGAGTCGTAAGGGCTTCGCCTTCGATATCTTCTGCAATGATCAGCAGCTTGGCTCCGGATTTCACGATTTCTTCCAGAAGAGGAAGGATATCCTGGATATTGCTGATCTTCTTATCTGTGATCAGGATATAAGGATCATCCAGTTCTGCTTCCATCTTTTCAAGATTGGTGCACATATAAGCGCTGATATAGCCGCGGTCAAACTGCATGCCTTCCACCAGGTCAAGTTCCGTCTGCATGGTCTTGGATTCCTCGATGGTGATCACACCGTCGTTGGTAACCTTTTCCATGGCATCGGCTACCATCTGGCCGACATCGTCACTGCCTGCAGAGATTGCTGCAACTCTTGTGATCTGCTCTTTGCCTTTTACCGGGCTGCTCATGTTCTTCAGAGCTTCTACCGCACAGTCGCAGGCAGCCTGCATACCTTTTCTGAGGATGATCGGATTGGCGCCGGCTGCAAGGTTTCTCTCACCTTCATCGATCATGGCCTGGGCAAGAACGGTTGCGGTCGTTGTTCCGTCGCCAGCAACATCGTTGGTCTTGGTAGCAACTTCCTTGACCAGTTTTGCGCCCATGTTTTCGAACTCGTCTTCAAATTCGATCTCCTTTGCGATGGTAACGCCATCGTTGGTGATCAGCGGACCGCCATACGGTTTGGAAAGAACGACATTCCTTCCTTTCGGTCCCAATGTTACTTTGACTGTATTAGCCAGTGCGTCTACGCCTTTTCCGAGGGCTTCCCTGGCTTCAGCACCGTATTTGATCTCTTTTGCCATTTATAATGCCTCCTGTATCACTGATTATTCAACAATTGCCAGGATATCGTCCTGACGAACAATAACGTACTCTTCTTTTTCCAGTTTTACTTCATTGCCTGCATATTTGGAGTAGATTACCTTGTCATCTACTTTCACGTTCATGGTAACTTCTTTTCCGTCGATCACTCCGCCAGGGCCTACTGCTACAACAACAGCAACCTGGGGCTGTTCCTTTGCCTGTCCCGGCAGCACGATACCGGATGCAGTCGTCTCTTCTGCTTCAACATGCTTCAGTACAACTCTGTCTCCTAATGGAACTAATTTCATCTTTTTGCCTCCTTATCGATTTATTAGCACTCAATAATGTTGAGTGCTAACCTAGTGCATATATTACCCCATCATGATAGAATTTGCAAGTCCTTTTTACGATATTTTTGCACAGAAAATGCGTTTCTTTTCTTTTTCTTCCTATAAAAAACTGCCCCGCCGAACGGCGGGGCAACAGCTATTCATTTGTCAGGTCCGTTAGCCTCAGTGTCTCTTCAGGAAATCAGGGATCGTAATGTCCTTGCCTGCAGTGTTCCTTCCGGATGCACTGTTGGATGTCCCGAAATTGAGTGGCTGTCTGGGTTGGCTCTGTCTTCCTGCAAGCAGGTCAGCTCTGGGTTCCTGGTTTTCTGCCGGTCTTGCAGCCGGTGCCGGACGTCCGAGCGGAGATACCGGGGCGTTATTGAGTCCGGAAAAACCGGTGATCGGAGATGCTGCCGGTCTTGGTGAAGTTCCGGCAAATCCGGAAGTAGCCGCTGAAAGGGACGGTTTGAACCGATTCTCAGTTCCGCCCAGAGCAGAAGCTGCTCTTACCGGTGCGCCATCGTTGATGCCAGTTGCGATCACAGTGATGGAGCAGGTATCTGCCGGTTCTGCCTCATAACGTGCACCGAAGATGATATTGGCGCCGTCGCCTGCAAGTTCCTGTACATAGGAAGCAGCGTCATTGGCTTCGATCAGGGAAATATCGCCGCTGATATTCACGATCACATGGGAAGCACCCTTAATGCTGGTCTCAAGCAGCGGAGATGTGACCGCTTCCTTGACTGCATCCTCAGCCTTGGTATCACCTGTTCCGGTACCGATACCAATATGGGCGATACCCTTGTTCAGCATGACAGTACGGATATCCGCAAAATCAAGATTGATCAGAGCCGGTACATTGATCAGGTCTGTGATCCCCTGTACGGACTGCTGAAGCACTTCATCTGCTTTCTTGAACGCATCTGCAATGGAAGTACGTCTGTCAACGATCTCAAGCAGCTTATCATTCGGGATAACGATCAGGGTATCTACGACTTCCTTCAGCCGTTCGATGCCCATAAGAGCGTTATTCATACGGGTTTTATTTTCAAACCGGAACGGTTTGGTAACAACGGCAACGGTAAGGATCCCCATGTCTTTTGCGACCTTGGCGATCACGGGAGCTGCTCCCGTTCCTGTTCCGCCTCCCATGCCGCAGGTGATAAACACCATATCCGCACCGGAAAGAGCTTTCTGAATGATCTCAATACTTTCTTCTGCAGCCTTCTGTCCAACCTCAGGCTGTGCTCCCGCGCCGAGACCCTTTGTGAGCTTTTCTCCGATCTGGATCACAACAGGAGCTTTACTGAAGGATAAAGCCTGCTTATCAGTATTGATGCCGATAAATTCAACAAGCTTTACAGCGTCTTCGCCTTCCGACATTCTGTTATCAGCATTATTACCAGCGCCGCCGACACCTACGACAAGTATCCTTGCGCCTCTCTCTGCATCATAATCAAATTCTGCCATTTATCTTATCCTCCAATTATTCCAATGATAATCTTTTTATACTATATATTTAATCCTGTCAAATTTCAACAGAAAAATCATCAGTTTGCCCGGAAAGTATAGCCGTAGTTATTGGCATTTCCGTTCTGCATGAACAATGTTCCGCTCTGTCCGTTCAGCTGGCTGATAAAATCCGCGAGATCCGAGATCTTGTCATCAGTCTTCTCGTTTTTGCCCAGCTGGATCTCAAGAAGCCCTGTATAAACCGTGATCATACGGTTTTCGTAAACGATTTTGTCCGTACGGATCTCCTGCTTGGAAAGATCGGATGCAACCCGCAGCACATAATCAAGCGCAGTCTTTTCCTGCGCCTGGGCCGGTTTCCCATAAGTCAGCTTCGTGAAATCGATCCCCGCTATCTCAGGAATACCGTTAGGACGTCCTGAACTGTTGGAACAGACGATCCCGTTTTTATCCAAAGACAGGTACGTGTCTGCATAATATACATAAGCGACCCCGTCCCCTGCAGAAACCGAGACTCCTTCCGTGGCAGATACGTTGCTGCTCCTGTTCCCTCTCAGAGTACAGATCAGGACCACAGCTCCCGCCAGAATGATGATCAATATGAAAATGACAGCAATACGCCGCTTCAATCAATACGCCTCTTTTCTGCCTTCCTGCCGGCCATTTACAGCATAGCCCGTATCGTACACATTGTCTCTGGACCTGTCAACCCCCTTTTTTCTGACTGCCATGACCATTCCGATCTCTGTCAGAAGGATAAGGAGCGATGTTCCCCCATAGCTTATGAATGGAAGCGGTACGCCGGTATTCGGGATCAGGTTTGCCATAACAGCCATATTGATGATTGCCTGGAGCCCGATATGTGCCGTAACGCCTGTAATGATCATTTTGCCGAACAGATCTGCTGTTTCATTATAAATTTTCCTGAGCCGCAGGATCAGTAGCACAAACAGTACGATCAGGATGATCCCGCCGATAATGCCTAATTCCTCACATACAATGGTGAAGATCATGTCTGTCTGCGGTTCCGGGATAAAATCTTTCTGAATACTTTTGCCGAGGCCTCTTCCAAACCATCCTCCGGAACCGATGGCGTAAAGGCCCTGCTGGATCTGATACCCCAGATCGGAAGTATTGCCTTCCAGGTCAAGCCAGGCACTGATCCTGCCCATCCGATAGGGAAACAGCAGGATAAGGCCAATAGATGCGGCCCCTGCTGCGATCAGGATCGTGATCAGATACCGGATCCCCGGACTGATCACCAACAGCATGCAGAAGCCGATCCCGAAAATAATGACTGCTGTTCCCAGGTCTTTTGTCAGGACTGCTACAAACGCAGCTGCTGCGATCACGATCAGGATGGGAAGGATATAACCCTTTCGTTCCCGAAGAAAGGAACCCAGCCGGATCTCTTTTCTTCGTCTGAAGAATTCTTTAACCGTGATCCGCTCCAGGTTGTTAATCTCATGGAAGTATTTGCAAAGTACAGCGGCCAGGATCATGACCAACGCCGCTTTCAGCAATTCGGAAGGCTGGAAATTGAGAGGGCCTATTTCGATCCATCTTTTCGCGCCCTTGATGTTTCTTCCCAACACCATAGTAGCCGCAACTGCTGCCATGGAAAGCGCAAATGCAGCCACGGATAGTTTATAGAAGAATCTGGCAGGAAGGCGGCTTACCACAAACAGAACGGCAAAGCCCGCCAAAGCAAAGATCCCCTGCTTTTTTACCAGTTCCAGATCATAAGAGCTGGCACTGTACTGCATGATCAGTCCCATGATCACCAGGACCGCGACGATCAAAAGGAGTGTCCAGTCCAGCATGCTTCTTTTTTCTGTTTTTCCAATTTCCTTTTTACTCATAAACGGTTTACCAGATCTTTAAAGATTTTTCCCCGCTGTTCGTAACTCTTGAACTGATCCCAGCTGGCACAGGCAGGTGACAGAAGAACGGCGTCTCCTTCCCTGGCAAGTTCCGCTGCTTTCTTAACTGCCCTCTCCAGATCGTGTTCCATATGAACGTGAGTAAAGCCGCATGCAAGCGCAGTATCCCGGATCTTCTGCGCTGTAGCTCCGATCAGGATCATTTCCCGGACCTTTCCGTTGAATCCCATGATCCAATCCGTAAAATCTGCTCCTTTGTCATACCCTCCGGCGATCAGGATCGTCGGGGCGACCATGGACCCCACCGCTTTTGAAGCGGCATCCGTATTGGTTCCTTTCGAATCATTATAATAGGAAACATGATCTTTCTCACAGACAAATTCGATGCGGTGTTCTACGGCATGGAAGTTCCTTACTGTTTCCGCGATCACAGGGATACTGACGCCGGCACAGATCCCGATGCAGATGGCGGCCATTACATTTTCCACATTATGATCTCCCATAAGGAGCATATCGTGACGGTTCATAACAGGTACAACGCTGCTGCCGTCAGAATACATGATCATATCGCCGTCCAGGAACACACCTTTGTCCGGTTTTTCCAACCGGGAAAAATACATCACATTTGATCGCAGCTCTTTGGAAAGAGACAGCAGGTATTTGTCATCATAGTTGATCACACAGGTCTCATCCGGCCTTTGGTTAGAGGCGATCTTCATCTTGCACCGCGCGTAGTTCTCGAAGGTGCCATGCCGGTCCAGGTGGTCCGGTGTCAGGTTCAGCACCGCACAGATCTCCGGATGGAATTCATCGATCGTTTCCAGCTGAAAGCTTGACACTTCCGCAACAGTCACACTGTCCTCTCCGGTATCCAGCGCAACGGAAGCAAAAGATGTTCCGATGTTTCCCACTACACGGACATCGGAAAACGCAGCTTTCATGATCTGCCCTGTCAGCGCGGTCGTTGTTGTTTTTCCATTGGTACCTGTGATCGCGATCACTCTTCCTTTTGAGAGTTCATAGGCGATCTCCAGCTCGCCGATCACTGTAACGCCTTCCTCTTCTGCCATTTTTACAAGAGGATGGTTCACCGAGATGCCCGGGCTAAGGACCAAGACATCGATGTCCTTCAGATCCTGTGCAAGGAGCGACCCTGTCAGCACTTTTGTATCTTCCGGAAGATGAAGTTCTTCCCTAACAGCCTGTTTATCCAGATCCTGGTTCCCGTCAAACAGGACCATTTCGATCCCTGCCCTGTGAAGCAGTGCCGCAGCGCCTTTTCCGCTGATCCCAAGTCCGAAAACCAATACTTTTTTCCCTGTCAGATCCATAATATCCTACCTCGTCTGTTATGAATGCTTATGCAGCCAGCATGAGACCGGCGAATGCGATCATGCAGCCGATCAGTGTGATCACGCTGAACACCGTCACTACTTTTGTCTCCGACCATCCGCCGAGTTCAAAATGGTGATGGAGCGGGGACATCCTGAAAATCCGTTTTCCATGCGTCAGTTTAAAATACCCTACCTGCAGGATCACAGATATGATCTCGGCAAGGTAGATGAATGCCACGAAGATTAGCAGGATCGGTATATCCAGTACCAGAGCTGCCGCTGCCACATAACCTCCCAGCGCAAGAGAGCCTGTATCTCCCATAAACACCTTTGCCGGAAAGCAGTTAAAGCACAAAAAGGCACATAAAGCGCCTGCCATAACCAGAGAGGAAGCTGTTATCCCGCTTCCCAGCAGCAGCGCGGACGCCGTAAAAAAGCCGGCGATCACAATGGTAACGGAGCTGGCCAGTCCGTCCAGTCCGTCTGTGAAATTCGCACCGTTTACTGTGCCGAGGATAGCAACGATGACCAGGGGGTAAAACCACCCGCCGAAATCCACGCTTCCCAGGAATGGCACGACAATGGCTGTTCCAGTCCCTGTCAGGCCAAAGTAAATGACCATCGCGACTGTGATGATGATCTGGAGTCCCATTTTCTGCCATGCTTTCAGTCCTTCCGACTGGTGATGCCGGATCTTCAACAGATCGTCAAAAAATCCGACTGCCCCGAACAGCAGGGTCACCAGAAGAACCACCAGATTATTCAGGTCCATTCCGATAAACGGGACCGTCCCGATGACCATCGCGATCACGATCGCGATACCGCCCATGGTAGGCGTCCCGGATTTTTTCAGATGAGACTGCGGTCCTTCTTCCCGCACATTCTGTCCGAATTTCAGCCTATGCAGAATAGGTATCATGATCGGGAGCATTATGACTCCCAGAATAAAACTAATGGCAAATGCCAGCACTACCACAATACTGTTCACGATCTATCAACTCCTTTATCCTGTTACCACCACTGCTCTTCTTCATAGACGGGCTCGTCTTCGTAAGCCCCGTAATCATAATCGCCGCTGTAGTAATCTTCCTGTGTATAGACATCCTCGTCTTCGTAACCGTATCCGTCATCTTCCCAGTAGCCGTCCTGTTCTTCCTCCCAGTATGTATCTTCGGCATCTTCCTGGTACTCTTCGCTGTCGTCGTTTTCCTCGTCCGACTCTTCTTCGTCCTGCTCTTCCTCGTCTTCGTCCGTGTCGTCTTCCTCGCCGTCTTCTTCTGTCTGTTCGTCTTCCTCATGCAGTTCCGGCGATCCTTTACCGGTCGGATCGTAATCCATGGACGCCGGTACGGCATTCAGATACGGCAGGACTTCACTCATGATCCTGCTGAAGAGTTCGCAGGCATATTCGCTGCTGCCGTCACCGCCGGACGCCGGTTCATCGATCACGACATAGCATACGACTTCCGGGTTCGCATACGGAGCAAATCCGATGAAAGAAGCGACCCACAGGTCTTCATTTCTTTTTCCCTTCTGGGCAGTCCCTGTTTTGCCTGCCGTGATATAGCCGCCAACAGCCGCCATTGTTCCGGTGCCTTCCGTGACCGTATGCCTGAGCGCCTGCTTGATAAAATCGCAGGTCTCCTTTGAAACCGGTCTGGATACCACCGTACGGCTGGTGGATTTGATCTGCTCGCCGCCGGCGTTATAGATCCCTTTTACTACGAAAGGCTTGTAATACGTTCCTCCATTGATCAGCGAGCAGAAAGCGGAGGACATCTGTACCATCGTCACGTTGAATCCCTGTCCGAACGAATAGGTGGCAAGGTCGATATCCGTCAGGGATTCCCGGCCCCGCATCAGGCTCTTGCTGTTCAGCTCATTCGGCAGATCAATATCAGTCAGCGGCCCAAACCCGAACTTGGCCTGGTACTTGGAAAAAACATCAACTCCTTCCGCTTCCGCGATATCCATCATCGCCATATTGCAGGACTCGGACAGAGCGTCTGTCAGGGAAATCTCCCCGTGTCCGTCGATCTGGGCGCAATGGATGATATAATCCCTCATCGGGACGCTGCCGTCGCAGAAAAAGTAATCGTCTTCATCAATGATCCCCTCTTCCAGCCCGGCTGCCACGGTAAATGCCTTGAATGTGGACCCCGGTTCATAAGAATAGGAGATGCAGTAGTTGTCCCAGTTTTCCGACAGGACTTCATTGGTCCTCTTATCATCGTCATGGATGTATTCTACTTCTTCCGGAGAATACCTGACGCTCAGGTCCCTGGGATTGTTTGGATCGAACCAGCCGGAATCAGCCATCGCAAGGAATTCGCCCGTATCCGCTTTCTGTATGGTAACAGCAACGGTTTTGGCGCCGGATTCCTCCAGCATTTCCATCATGTGTTTTTCAACGATCGACTCGATATTATAATCGATCGTCAACTGGATCGTAGCGCCGTCCTGCGCTTCCCGGTAAGTACTCTCCACCAGGTTGTTGTCGTTCAGATAACTGTATTTTTCCCCGTCTGTTCCGTTCAGCTCATCATCATAATATTTTTCAATTCCATACTGGCCTACGCCGTTTGCCGTAAAGCCCAGCACGGAACTGGCAAACGTTCCGTACGTGTAATTCCTTCGGTATCCTTCTTCCAGCCAGGCACCTTTCACCTGCACGGCTCCCGGAGCCTCTTCTTTCGAAAGTCCCAGGACTTCCCTGATCTCCGGGGAAGTCTTCTGCCGGATCTCGTTGAACTGCCTGACATCATTATATGTCAGGCCGACTTTCAGCACGATATAACGGCTATCCGGATTTTCATACGCCTTCTGGATCACCTCATCCTTTGGGATGCCAAAGCATTTTTCTATCACGGCCGGCGTAATATCCAGATAGTTTCTGCCCTCCGTCAGCAGGACAGGCGCATCCAGGATCAGTTTGTACTCCATGGTACTCGACGCAAGAAGAATGTTGTTCCGGTCAAGGATATTTCCCCGTCTGGCCGAAATGGATACTACCGACCGGGAACGGTTCATGGTTGCCTGGGCATAGGACCTGCCATTTACGAGGTTAATCAAAAAAAGGCTTATGGCAATACCTGCCATAGCTGCTATCATAATTACCGTAATAACGCTAAACCTTTTTTTCAGCCTTCCGGCCGTCGTTCTATTGTCTGGTCTCATATTAATCAGCGGGTACTTTCGCCACCTGCTGCAAATATTCGGTGTCTTTCGTCCTGTATGTGACAACCTGTGAAAGACTGCTGCGTACCATGCCCAGTTCTTCTGTCGCCACCGAAATGACATAATTCAGGTCAACGGAGCTGTCGATCTCGTATTTTCTGGCGTCATTGGCAACTGTCAGCTCTTCCAACTGCGATTCCCTTAACGCTACTTCATCCGCCAACGTGCTGCTTCTTTCCATGGTCATCAGCATAGCTGTGCAGAGAAAGATCACAACAACAGAACCGATCACGCCAAGAGCAACAAATCTTGCTTTCTGTCTGGCAAATGCTTTGGCAGCAGAAACAGAAGCGGCTTTTTTCCTGTGCTTCCGGATCCTGACAGGCGCCGCCTTCTGAGGAGCGCTCTTACGTACAACGTTCCCTTCCACGATATCTCTTTGTCTTCTGTTTTGCTGTACCTGTGTCTGAGACATCATCGCGTAGTACTCATTTGCTCTTGTTCTGCAACCCATTCCGAATAAATCCTGCCTGTATGTTTCTAATTTCTTTCAAAAACTCTTAATTTTGCACTGCCTGCCCGTTTGTTTCTCGCACATTCTTCCGGTGACGGTACGATTGGTTTCCTGGTGATCACTTTTCCCCGGGAAACAGCTCCGCACACACAAACCGGAAAATCCGGAGGACAGGTACAGGGGTTTTCATTTTCCCTGAACCGGTTCTTTACGATCCGGTCCTCCAGAGAATGGAACGTGATGATCGCAAGTCTTCCTCCCGGCTTCAAAAGGCCGATCATAGTATCTATGGATGAATCCAGGACATCCAGTTCAGAGTTCACTTCGATCCGCAGTGCCTGAAATGTTTTTTTTGCAAACCCCTGCTGCCCTTTCCGAACGGCTGCCGGGATCGCATGTTCTATAATTTCTTTCAGCTGCCCGGTCGTTTCGATCGGAGATCCTTTCCGGGCTTCCTCGATATGCTTTGCTATATTATTAGCGAACTTTTCTTCGCCGTAATCACGTATGATCCTGGCCAGATCTTCCCGGGAATAGGTATTGACCACTTCTTTCGCGGTCAGGGAAGACTGCTTGTCCATTCTCATATCAAGAGGTGCGTCTTCCCGGTAGGTGAATCCCCTTTCCGGATTATCGATCTGAAAGGAAGAAACCCCGATATCCAGAAGGATCCCATCCACCAGGTCGATCTTCAGTTCCTGAAGGATCTGTTTAATATTGGCATAATTGTCTTTTACAAGAGTGACCTTATCTTTGAAGATCGCAAGTCTTTTATAGGAAGCATCCAGGGCATCCTGATCCTGATCTATGCCGATCAGACGTCCGTTTTTCAGCTTCTGGATGATCTTAAACGAATGGCCGCCGCCGCCTAATGTTCCGTCAACATAGATTCCGTCCGGGTTAATCTTTAAACTATCCAGGGTTTCGTTCACCAAAACCGACTCGTGTTTAAATTCCAAATCCCCATTCTCCCATCTGCTCAGCCAGATCATTTACATTGTCAAATGTGGATATATCGGTCCACTCATCTTTATTCCAGATCTCGACCCGGTTTCCTGCTCCGATCAGAACAGCATCCTTGTCCAGCTTTGCATAGTCCCTGAGAACCTGCGGCAGAAGTATCCTGCCCATTTTGTCCGTTTCCGCTTCCGTGGCGCCTGCAAGGAAGAACCTTGTGAAATTACGGGCGTCTCTTCTGGCAACAGGCAGGCTTGTGAGTTTTCCTGAGAAACTTTCCCACTCAGATGTTGAGAAAACCCACAAGCAGCCGTCAAGCCCCTTTGTCACGATAAACCGGTCGCCCAGTTTTTCCCGGAACTTAGAGGGGACTATTATCCTGCCCTTGGCATCTATGGAATGATTGTATTCACCCATAAACTGCATAGCTTACCTGTTACCTCCCAGCGACTTTCTACAGTCTATACTTAAGAAGTTCCGTGCCCTTTTCTCTTGCGAGACTTTACCACTTTCCTCCATTAAGTGCCACAATTCACCACTTTTGAGACATATTAACCCCCTATATGAAAAAAATCAAGCACTTTTAGGTCAAAGTGCTTGATTGTAAAAGATCATTAATATTCTATTTTTTCATTTGTGGATAACAGGATTCCGGTGCTGCGTTATCCACATCTATTCAACAAAAAACTGTTCTTTTACCCCCTGTCTCCCTCATACATCTGCGTCAGCATCCGGTTGGATGCCAGGAAATAGATAAGGCATAAAATATTCTGTACAGTCGTCGAAACAGGCGTGGCGAGTCCGATCACGAACAGTGAGCTGCTGATGCTTTTTAGGAAAAATGCCGCCGGGATCCTGACCGCAACGCCCACGATCCCCTGGACAAAGGACATTCCCGTTCTTCCGCATCCATTCAGATAACCGATAAAGCCGAACAAAGTAGAACACAGGAAGCAGTCGATCGCAAAAGCCTTCAGATAATCTGCGGCAGCCACCATGATGGCCGGATCAGACGTAAAAATACCGGTCAGGATCGTTCCGTTAAAGAAAGACAGGATGGACATAAGGCAGGAAAATGCCAGGTTCATCCAAATGGTATGGACAAGCGCCCGCTTTGCCCGATGGAGCTTTCTGGCTCCCACATTGTGCGCCACAAAGGCCGACAGGGATTGCAAAGCTGCGTCCGGAAAGAGCATGATAAATGTCAGAAGCCTTCCCGCGATCCCGATCCCTGCAGAGGCGATCAGGCCCAAAGTGTTCAGGATCCCCTGAAGGATCATAAAGGATCCGCTCACGATCAGACTCTGCAGAGCCAGCGGAATACCCAGCTTCAGGATAGCGAAAGCAATCTTCTTATCAAATACCAGCGTCTCGCGGTTCAGTTCGAAAGGAAGTCCTTTTTTCCTGGCGATCACATAGGAAATGACCACGCTGACAGCCTGTGCAAATACCGTAGCGATCGCTGCGCCGGCGGCTGCCATATGGAATACGCCCACCAGAAGAAGATCCCCTCCGATATTGACCGCGCAGGCAATGGCAACAGAGATCAGCGGAGTGTTGGAATCTCCGATTCCCCGGAACACGCTTCCCAGAACATTATATGCCACGATGAAGATCATTCCCACGGCACAGATCCGGACATAGACAACGCCTTCCTCCAGTGCCTCCGGCGGAGTCTGCAGGAGGATCATACCCTGGCGCGCAAAGATCAGCAGCAAAGCCGTAACCAGAAGGGCAAAGGCGGCAAACAGGATCACAGTCGTTCCGACGATCTTTCCGGAGTCTTTCTTCCTGCCTTCGCCGATAGCCTGCCCCAGCAGGATGGTTGTGCCCATGGCAAGAGAGGTGATGAACGCCTGGATCGTATATGTCAGGGAGCCGCCCACCGATACGCCGGACACATTGATTGCCGTCCCGAACTGTCCCACGATCATCAGATCAACTGCGCTGTACAGTGACTGGATCATGAGCGCTGCCAGAACAGGGCCCATAAATTTAACTAATGGCCCCAGAACAGGGCCATTAGTAAAGTCGATCTCTTTTTTTATTTTTTTTGTGATCTCTTTCATAAAGGGATTACATCATCTGTTTTGCAACTTCTTCAGCAAAGTTTTCCTGCTTCTTCTCAATACCTTCGCCGACTTCGAAACGGACGATATTGGTGATCTTGATATTCTTGTCTACAGATTCAAGATATTTGCCGACGGTCTGCTTGCCGTCTTCTGCCTTTACATAGATCTGATCCAGAAGGCAGATGTCCTTCAGCTGTTTGGTGAAACGGCCTTCTACCAGTCCGCTGAAGATCTTGTCGGCAACGATGGATTCTTTGTTCTTCATTGCCTGCTCTGCAACGACTGCTTTCGCTTCCTTGGAAAGGAAGTTGAACAGGTAGTTCAGGTTGTTCTTCTGCTCTTCGTAGATAGCAGCATCCTGCTCAGACCATAAAGACTCGCTCAGGACCTTGTCGATCATTCTGACCAGGATCGGCTTTGCAAGAGTTTCCGGTGTATTCAGGGAGCTGTCGATCACAACCTCTTTCAGGTCTGCCAGTTCTTTCTCAGACATATTATCTCTGCTGATGTACTGGGGATTCATAGCTGCGACCTGCATTGCAACGTTCTTCAGGGCTTCCTTGTTGGCATCATTGTTCTGCGCTGCTGCTTCTACCAGAACGCCGATCCTTCCGCCGCCATGAACGTAGCCGACTACCAGTCCGTCGGATTTGATCCTTGCAAATCTTCTGATGGAAAGGTTCTCACCGATGGTAGCGATCTGGTTGACCAGTTCTTCTCCGACAGTTCTTGTAGGATCATTCAGCAGTTTGTCGTTCTTCAGTTCGTCAACGTCTACTGCGTCAGATGCGTAGACCTGCTCAACGACTGCCTTGACAAAATCCTGGAATTTGTCTGTCTTTGCCACGAAGTCTGTTTCGGAGTTGACTTCAACGATCGCTGCATTTTTATCTTCCTTAACAACCAGAGATACCAGGCCTTCTGCTGCGATACGGCCGGCTTTCTTGACTGCCTGTGCCTCACCGCGCTTACGAAGGGATTCCACTGCCTTTTCCATATCACCGTCGTTCTCGACCAGTGCGTTCTTGCAGGCCATGATACCGGCGCCTGTCATATCTCTTAATTCTTTTACCATTGCTGTGGTTACTGCTGCCATTTTCTGTCTCCTTATATATAAACTGTAATTATTCTTCTACTGCTGCTTCCGCTGCTTCTTCTTCCTCAGCATCCGGTGCTTCCACGACATATTCCATGCCCTGGTTTGCCTCGATAACAGCGTCTGCCATCTTGGAAACGATCAGTTTCACGGCGCGGATCGCATCATCATTGCCGGGGATCACATAATCCAGTTCTTCCGGATCACAGTTGGTGTCGCAGATACCGATCAGGGTGATGCCCAGTTTGTGAGCTTCCTGTACACAGATCTTTTCCTTCTTGGGATCAACTACGAAAATAGCATCCGGGAGCTTTCTCATTTCCTTGATACCGCCAAGGTTCTTCTCCAGCTTCTCCTGCTCTTTTCTGATGGCGATGACTTCCTTCTTCGGCAGAACTTCAAAAGTTCCGTCTTCTTCCATCTTTTCGATGTCTTTCAGTCTCTTGACTCTGGACTGGATGGTCTTGAAGTTGGTGAGCATACCGCCGAGCCATCTCTCATTGACATAGAACATACCGCAGCGTTCTGCTTCGGTCCTGATGGCTTCCTGAGCCTGCTTCTTGGTTCCTACGAAAAGGATGGTGCCGCCCTGTGCGGTGATATCGGATACTGCATCAAATGCATCATCGATCAGTCCGACGGTTTTCTGAAGGTCGATGATATAGATACCGTTTCTCTCGGTATAGATGTACGGAGCCATCTTAGGGTTCCATCTGCGGGTCTGGTGTCCGAAATGTACACCTGCTTCAAGTAACTGTTTCATTGAAATAACACTCATTTAATTATCCTCCTGTTTTCTTCCCCACGCCCTGCTTCTGACGGGGACCGGACCGAGTATATCCGGCAGGGCCCGCAGAATAGACGTGCGTGTTTATTTCACAACTTGCTTATTCTACTGTATCGTTTCACAAATTACAAGCGGTTCTGTATGTTTTTTATATTATTTTTCCGTTTTTTCTGCATGAGCTCCATAATGACGAAACCTGCGATCCCGGCCAGGGTCAGGATGATCCCGACTGTCAGCCCCGAAGGCCAGTACCTAAACTCTACTGTATGTTCTCCCGGCTCCAGGTCCACGAGGATAAAAGAGTTCTCCAGATCCCGGTAAGCAGTCTTTTCCCCATCGACGTAAACGGTCCAGCCTTTATCATAGGGGATCGTGGTGAACAGGACCGGACGATCCGAAACGTTGACCCGCCCCTTCACACAGGTATCCGTAAACTCCGTGATCTCCATCTGCTGTTCACTCATGCTCTGCATGGCTTTCTCATACAGCGCATAATCCATGATCGCAGGATAGGCGGTGACCGTCGGAGCATCGGTATCATTGCTTGTGATCGTTATGACATCCCCTTCTTTTACATCTCCCAGATCGATGATCTGCGGCGTTTCCAGGGAATCAAACGCGGTCTCGACCACATGCTCTTCTTCCGTTGTGATGGCTGCCCTGACACTTTTTATACTCCCTGTAAGGTACACAAGACATCTTCCGTCTTTCTGTATCGTAAACGATGCTTCTGCCCCGTTTACGCTGTCCATGGTCTCAAAGACCCCTTCCGTTTCAGTCATTGCCATTAGCAAGCTGTTCTGATAACCGAACGGATTGGACATGGGAGCGACAGAATCGTCCATATCATGATCCACCAGAAATCCCAGCGATAACGCGTATTTATTTCTGTAGAGGCTGTATTTATCAACAGAAGAGATCTTCGTCATCAAGGGATCCGACTGTTCACAGTCCGAGATCTCATACTTCACCCCCAGAAGCGCCTGGGTAAACGGCGTATGACCGGAATAAGAGTAGGCGTTGATCCTGCCCTGCATTCCCAGGCTTGTGAACAGATCGGAATTGCCTTCCACCGTGGTAGAAGAAAAGATGGAAGTACTCTTATAGTCGTTCCATGTTCCGTCATTTTTGGATTTTCTCTGCACCTTTTCCACCCTGTAAAAACTCCCGTCTTCCACTTCGGACAGCATCTGGCGGATCGCTTCATTATCAGCCGTATAGGCAGTCCGGCTGGTAGTGGAATAGCCGGTCTCGTTCGTGTTGATCACGGTTTCCGCGATCATGACGAGCAGCAGGAAGATCATGATAATGGTTTCAGAGATCTTCCGGTTCTTCAGCAGCACGCAAACCGCAAGATACAACAGGATAAACAAAGTTCCCAGAAAAGCAGTGCCAAGTGTCAGGGTATCCGATTCGTAAAGCTTCTGCAGCACAAAAACGCCGCCGATCCCCATTGCCGCACAGATCACGATCTCCCTGGTGCGGAATCTCCGGATCCTGATCAGGGCCTGATACCCCATGACAAGGACCAGGAAGATATAGATAAAGGAGTATCTGCAGGGCAGGCTGTTGGGAAAATGAAATCCGTGCCAGATATAGGTCGGGACATTGAACATGAAACTGAAAGCCAGAAGACAGACCAGCAGCGTCTTTCCTGCCTTTTCCCTGGCAGAGATGCCTTTGCTGATCCAATACAGGGGCACCAGCAGAAAGAGAGCCATCGTGCAGTAGATATTCGGAAAATGTCCGCTGAACACAGCCGGTTCCGTATTGATCAGGGCCTTCGACAGCATTTCCAGGACACTGTAGTACGCCGTCATGGATGCCGGGAAGGAAGATGAGGAGGATGCTGTGATCAGGAGATTGCACAGGGCCGGGAAGACCAGGAACATGGACAAAAATCCCGCGACTGCAGAAACCAGGATAAACTGGCAGCAGCTGTACATCACATCATAACTGCTCCTGAAGGATCTTTCACAGATCATCAGATAGATAAAATAAAACACCAGGAAAATGCAGATCATGATGGAGATATAATAATTGGATATGATACAGACTGCCAGGCTGATCAGATACAGTCTTGTCTTTCCTTCCTTCACCAGCGCTTCCAGACCATACAGGATGAGCGGAAACAGGACCAGACAGTCCAGCCACATCACATTCCAGCTGAACGCCGCCATATAGGAACTCAGGGCATAAAAGCATCCGAAAACCGTGGAAGTATAGTCGTTTCGTTTGTATTTCCGGATCACGTACCAGGCAAATACCGCAGACATCAGACCGGATTTCAGGATGAGCATGCTGTTCATGAATTCCGGGACCAGGGTATCCGGGAACAGTCCCAGCAGCCAGTTGGCAGGGGACGCCAGATAATAAGCATAGGTGCTGGCGAAATTTGTTCCCAGGCCGATGTTCCAGGAATACAGAAAGCTCCCTCCCGTCTGGAGATTGCGTTGGAATTCCTTGGTGAAAGGAGCATACTGATGATACATGTCGCTCCTCAGATAGGTGTTCTCGCCGAAGGGGAAGACTCCCCTTCCGATATACAGGATCAGAAGGATCAGGATCGGAATGAGAAATGCCATGATGATCGGCAGTTTCCTGATCAGATACTGCTTCCAGCTTCCTTCCTTCGGTTTCGGTAAACTTATTTTCATGTCTTATGTCCACTGCCGGATCCTTGCTCCGGATCCTTCTCTATATTTGTTTCATCGGTCAGATAAACGGGTCTGTCCTTGGATTCCATAAAGATCCTGCCGATATAGCTTCCGAGGATCCCGATAGACAGAAGGATGATCCCGCCCATAAACAGAAGGATGACCAGAAGCGTGGCATACCCCGGAACATCAACCCCCTTCACCAAAGTCTTTATCAGGGTGATGATAATGTAGATCACTGCAAGCGTGCAGATCACTGCCCCGGCAAATGACACCATCCTGAGGGGGATCACACTGAATCCGGTAATCCCGTCAATGGCGTAGGACAGGAGTTTCCGGAAATTCCATTTGCTCTTCCCTGTTGTCCTGGGTCCCTGTACATAATCCACCCATTTTACACGATATCCCACCCAGGCGAACAGTCCCTTGGAAAACCTCTGGTTTTCGCACAGGCTGAGCACGGCATTCACGAACTTACGGTTCATACACATATAATCCGTTGCACCGGTCTGAAGCTTCACCGTTGACATTCTGTTGTTGATGCTGGTAAACATCCGGGACATGAAGCCAGGGTACCTTTTAGCGCCGCAGGCATCATATTCCCCGCTCCCCACATAAGACAGCATCTGCGGGATCAGTTCCGGCGGATGCTGCAGATCTGCATCGATCAGGATCACCATATCGGCACTGGAATGCTCCAGTCCTGCATAGATAGCCGCTTCCTTCCCGAAATTTCGTGAAAAGGAAATATATTTCACCCTGGGATCTTCCTTCGCAAGAGCCCGGATCACAGACATTGATCCATCGCTGCTTCCATCGTTGACAAAGATAAAAGAGACCGCATAATCCTGAAGGCCGCCGATAATGCCGCCCACCACCTCATGGAACCGTCTGAGTCCTTCTTCTTCATTATAAACAGGTACGATGATCTGTGCTGTTTTCATTCCTACTCCATCACTGTCAGGTCATATTCATCCCAGGCAGATGTATTAAATCTCATTTTATTAGATCGGGCGAAGTCCTCATAGGCCTTCTGGAACCGTTCCTTTTTTGCGTCAGCGATCATGCGGTTTTTGTTTGCCAGGGATTCCGCTACTTTATAATCCTCCAGACAGAAGATGATATAATATCCTTCCCTGGTCTCAATGATCTCACTGACTTCATTGTCCCGCAGGGCAAACGCCTTATTTTCCATGGACGCCTGCAGAGTGCCTTTCATCACCATCAGGTCCTGCACCGGAACGTAACCATAATTGCTGCAGACAGACTCAAAGTCAGCGCCGCCCCGGACTTCATTACGCATCTTCTCTGCCGTCTCGATCCCGTCTTCTGATGGGATAAACTCATAGCTGATCTCGATCACCTTGGTATCTGCTTCGCTGATCTCCATACTGATATTCTCAGACAGCTTTTCATAGACTTTGTTGTAGTATGTCCGCTTGATCATCAGATCCAGGGCATCTTCCCAGGAAATGTTATAGCGGGCAAGGTTATACCGGCTGTTCAAGTCCTCAAACAGAGCCTGCGCGTCTGTTTCTGCTTTCTCCCGATCCTCTTCGGCGATAAACACCGTCAGGGGCTGAGCCATAACCTCTGCTGCCGTATACCGGAGCAGTTCATCCGTCACCGTACTCTTCAGGTATTGTGCCAGAGTCGTATCTCCGATATTACGCGTCCAGATCAGTGTGTCATCCGCATCCTTATAGTTTTCCTTGGCTTCCAGAAGGGCAAAGACCCCGGTTCCCATGGAACATCTGGTATCATTGATCTCCAAAAGGGTATCGCTTCCCAGCGGATGTGTAACCTTGATCTCCGTGCAGCCGCTCAGCATGACAGCGATCAACGTCATGAGGAACGCCGAAACGGCCAGCGATATGTATTTTTTTCTTCCTGCCCTGCCGGTCATTTTCCATGGTTTCCTTTCAGAAGCTGTCTTTATATTGTGCATAAAACGCGTCATTTTTCAATCTTTTTTTCTTTTTAAAGAAGTTGTTGAAATATAAAATGATATATGCTATTTTATATAAGCGCGTTTGAGAGACCCGTGGATTATACCACATATTATCTCAGATGTCCTATGCTACTGTAGCTCAGCCGGTACGAGCGCGTCATTGGTAATGACGAGGTCGCGGATTCGAATTCCGCCAGTAGCTTACACACGAAAAGCCTTGAGAAATCTACATTCTCAGGGCTTTTTACTTGTCTGGATCTCCTCTGAAAAAGTGCCTAAAATGGCAAAAATGTTCACGTTTTGTTCACGTGGTGCAAAAAGCAATGCAAATATTACCTATAATATATCATCGGCTTGTGTTAAGCATTTGCAAAACATTTTCATTTTTTATAGACAATTCTTTTTTAATCTTTGTAATTACTTTTTTCTTCATTTCCATTCCAACTTTAATTTGTCGTGGAAAATTATTTTTATCTAAGATACTCATTAGGTCTTTCTCTTTATTAAAAGCGATAAACTTTCCTTCACCAAATAAACCCTTGACATGATCACCAAAATTATAATCTCGTATCTGATAACTGTTTTCTATATAAGCAATGAATTGTTTTAGTATATAGATATATTC
>R26__coassemble_647_pt1 | contig 20452 bp, 17 predicted proteins | sample R26__metabat2_high_PE_046 | metagenome-assembled genome bin R26
CGACACTGGAGGAAGAGAAGAGAGAACTTGCGATCCAGGAATTTACGGTGACCCAGCAGCTTAGTGATTCCATTGGACCGGAAGAGGCTCTGCAGCTCGTCAATGCCGTGAAGATGGAAGTGATCCGTTCCGGGGAGGAACAGGAAAGCGAACCGGTGGAAGCCATTGTGGATCAGGTGATCGTGAACATGGAACAGAGCATTGTCGATAACAGTGTGACAAATATCGACCAGTCCACGGTAACGATCCTGAACGGACTGTCTGAGGAAGAACGACAGCTGCTCATGGATCTGGCAGAACAGATCGCAGAACAGAACTACAATTACGAAGATGTCAAGGAAACCCTGGAAAGGGTGGAACAGAACCTGTCCGAGCAGACCAATATCAGTGCCGGTACCGTACCTGTTCCGGAAGATACAGCAGAACCAACGGCTGCGGAACCGATGGCTCCTGATCTGCCGGAAGCAGATACGAATATTCCTGCCTCGGAAGAAGACAGCATACTGTCAGGAACCAATGACAGCCTGATCGATCCTTCCATGCAGAGCGATACCAGACAGGAGACCGGCGACAGCGCACTGTTTGAAGGGATTTTCACGAGCTGGTATGAAGCCTATCTGGAACTGCTTTACCGGGTTACGCCGCTGCTGCAGGCTTATGATTACCAGATGGATCTTTACGGAGGAATTCCATCGCGCAACATTGCCTTCTGCGATGTCTACGGGGATGATACACCGGAATTTCTCTATATAGCGATTGAACCTGTGGACGGGATCGATGAAGCGTTCTGCCCGGCATGGCTCCATATTGTGACTTTTGAGAACGGATCCCTGAGAGAGCTTTACGCTTATGATCTTGATAAAGGAAAAGCGACGGGAGGTTTTTCCTACTATTACCTGTTCCAGGTGGAAGGAGAGAAAACCCTGTATGAGTTTACCGATCGGGGAGATGAGAGCGGAACCAGGCAGTACTGCAGATATGTTCCCACAGCAGATGCTCGTCTGAAAAAAGAGCAGATCTGTTCGCTCAGTCGGGACTGGGACGGCACTGTGACCCAGTGTATCGTAAATGGTGCGGACTCTTCGGCAGATGCGTTTGATCTCACAGCCGCAGATCTTCAGAACCGCACAGTTTGTCTGGTCATGTACAAGCCGGGAGTGGAATTTGCCGACAGTTATGAATCCTGGTACGGATGTATGGCAATGGGATATGAGGAAGCTTATGCCTTCCTCACAGATGTGATCTATGCGGCGACGCAGCAGGAGCCTTCTGAAGAGGAGACGATCGCAGATTGGACAGAACCGGCTGCGGAAGTACCCGCAGACATAAATGGCTCTGCAGGATGGCAGGATGCCTATTATGATTTTATCATGAATGGCGGATATCTGTATGAAAGCGACATTTATCCGGAGCAGGGATTAGCCGGAGGCGTCCGGTTTTCCCTCTGTGATATCAATGAAGAGGAATACAGCAATGTACCGGAACTGATCGTGGATAATAATGCAGACGGCATGTCCTGGGCCTGCAGCATCATTTACGGATTCCGTGACGGGCAGATGGTCCGGCTGGGCAATACGGACTGGCATTCCATTGCTTATAAAGCAGGGGAAAGCGGAGTGGCTCCCGGTCTCTTCGCTTCCAATTTCTATTATCTGAAATACTATTATCTGACAATTGACGGCACCCTGCATGATGAATCCGTCAGGACCGGCGAAATGAACCGGGAAACCGGCGAGGTGTTGTATACCATTTTCAATGATTATCTGAATGACATCTATGAGAACCATACCGTAGAGCTGCAGTATTATTATAAGGAAGACATCGAAGCCATGGGATGGGATGCTTTCTGCGCCACCTTTGTGCCGCGCTGGTAAAGGAGGCCGCCTGATGCAGTATCAGTATTATCTGTTTGACCTGGACGGGACATTGACGGATCCGGGGATCGGGATCACCAATTCGGTCATGTATGCTCTGGCGAAGTATGGGATCCATGTCCGGGATCGGTCGGAACTGTACAAATTTATCGGTCCTCCTCTGTTGGAATCGTTTCAGAACTATTACGGATTTTCGGAAGAGGATGCTAAGCGGGCTGTCGAGTATTACCGGGAATATTTCCGGGAAAAGGGGATCCTGGAAAACAAGGTTTACGATGGGATCTCGAAAGCTTTGCAATCTCTGAAAGAGCAGGGAAAGACACTGGCGCTGGCAACTTCCAAGCCGGAAGAGTTTTCCATAAGGATCCTGAAGCATTTTGATCTGTTTTCGTTTTTTGATTTCGTAGGAGGTGCTACCATGGACGGGAGCAGGAGCCGGAAGAAGGACGTGATCCGATATGTGCTGGACGCTCTTCAGATCGAAGACCTTTCAAAGGTCCTGATGATCGGTGACCGGAAACAGGATGTAGAAGGGGCTGCGGCCAATCAGATCGCCTGTGCGGGAGTGCTGTACGGTTATGGAGATTATGAGGAATTGAAAACAGCCGGTGCCGATAGGATCATCGAACGGCCGGAAGATCTGTCACAGCTATAGAAAGACGAGGAACTATCATGTTGAATGTTACAGTATGGTATGAATATACACAGGAGTCAGGGTATCTGAAGCGGGAACTCGTGAGACCGGATATTTCGGAAGAGGATTTTCAAAACTTTTCCAGGTATACGGAGGAAAACTGCAGGAAGATCCACGAGGTTTATCCGGATGGGCTGATGGCTCCTCTGATCCGGACGTTGGAAGAAGATCCTGAGATCCACGTAACCTATACGACGCTATATGATCCTTGTTTCGGACTTCCGGATGAGCTTCTGGAACACACCGATGTCCTGGTATGGTGGGCCCATATCAGTCATGACGCAGTCCCGGACGAACTGGCCCGCAAGGTCACGGAACGGATCTACAAAGGAATGGGATTTGTTGCCCTTCATTCGGCCCATAAGTCGAAGCCATTCATGCAGGTGCTGGGCGCCAGCGGGACTCTTCGCTGGCGGGAAAAGGATTTCTGCCGGATCTGGAATACTGCTCCCTCACATCCGATCGCCCAGGGACTTCCGGAATATATCGAACTGGAAGAGGAAGAGATGTACGGAGAAGTATTTGATATTCCGAAACCGGATGATGTGGTGTTCATGAGCTGGTACAGGGGAGGAGAACTGTTCCGGTCCGGGTGCACATGGAACAGGGGATATGGAAAGATCTTTTATTTCCAGCCCGGCCATGAGACCAGTCCATCCTACCACAACCCACTGGTGAGAAAGATCATCTGCAATGCCATCCGTTGGGCAGCGCCTTCCATGTGGCGTCAAAGCCTTGACTGCCCCAATGTGGTGGAATCCCCGGAAAGCCGGCACCGCCAATAATATGATCTTTATTATGTAAGAAAGAAGCAGGGAGAGCCCTGCTTCTTTTTGCATTCCTATAAATGGACGGTTTACCAGCCGCCGCGTCCCCCGCGGGATCCGCCCCCGCCTCCTTGCTGCATGGGAAGATAATCCACCTGTTCTCCGTTTACGATGACAGCGCCGCCGTTATACTGTGCTGCGCCGTCGCAGTCAAAGGGAGAGCTGGCGTTGACAGAGATGGTTCCACCGTTGATATAGAGATCGCCATTGGAATCGATCCCGTCCGTATCGCCGGATCCCATGGAAACAGACAGCTCGCCGGCATTCATTTCGAATGTGGTACGGTAGGAACCGGACTTGTTGGCCGCGTTTACGCCGTCGTCCCAACTTTGAATGTCGATGGATCCGCCGTTGATCTGGATATAGGTGGCTTCGAGACCTTCCGCACCGGAGATAGAGAACGTTCCTTCATCGATCTGAAGAACGGACTCGGCGTGGATCGCGTCGTCTCCGGCATTAATTGTGAATTCACCGCCGCAGAGATAGATATATCCCAGAGAATCGTCATCGTCATTTTCTGCATGCAGACCATCTGTTCCCGCAGTCAGGACAAACGTCCCATCTGCGATCCGGATGGAATCGTTGGCTTCCAGACATTTGGAGGCAGCATCGATGACATAGGATCCGCCTGTGATCTTCAGGTCATCCTTGCAGACGATCCCGTTATCCGTAGAAGAGATGGTCAGGGTGCCGGTCCCGTTCAGTACCAGATCGTCCTTGGAAAAGATCACGCCATCCGTATTGGTATCTCCATCCGAAATGAAAGTGCCGCTTACACTCAGAGAAGAATCTGAAACAGTTGTAATGAATACTTTATCTGCGGACAGGATATAGATACATGGAAATGTATTGTTGGAAATGGACAGGGAATCGAGTACCAGCTGGATCTTGTCTTCTTTGTCTGCTTCAACGTAGATGACGGCGCCCGAGGCGGTTCCTGAGAGTACGTAGATGCCTTCCTCCGTAATGCGGATCTCGTCGCTGTCTTTTACGACAATGGATCTGGCCCCGGTTGTATCCGGCTGCTGTTCCAGATCCCGTTCCGTGAAGAGTTCCGTACTGCTCAGGATGCCCTCTGCCGCAACGGGAAGATCCGAAACTGAAGCGGATACGCTTATTGCACCGATCAAGAGAAGAAGGATCAGTGCTGTAAAAATAGATAGAATTTTTTTTGCTTTCATTTGTGATGCTCATTTCGGTTATCCTGGATGGAATTATAAAGGGGCATCCTAAAAGGAACTTAAAAGAAAAGAATGTTTTGATGAACCGCCTGTTATTATTCCTCCGGCAGGATCACTTTCCAGGACAGGATCAGATCTTCCAGACGGCAGGCGGCGTTGGCCGGACTGGTAGAGGGCAGGCAGACAGCCTCGATCCCGGTGTCCGGTTCGATATATCGGTGATACATCTCCCAGGATTTTCTGCCGTTGCAATAGATCGCTTCAATGGGAGCAGAGGTAAGGATAGGGGTAAGATCGTTGGGAACTACATCCCGTATGGAGGAATCGGAAGAACCGGTGATGCTGCAGCTTCCGATGGAATCCCATACGGCAATCCGTTGTCTCAGAAGAAAGGCGTGCCGCTCCGGGACTGTCATGGGAACCTCTTCATGGAAAAGGGCAGCCAGGACTTTCCAGAAACGGTTTTGCGGATGACCGTAAAAATACATCATTTCACGGGACTTTACAGAAGGAAAACTCCCGAGGATCAGAATGCGGGAGTTTTGGTCATAGGTAGGCGGGATCGGATGGAGGATGTGTTCAGTCATGGCGTTCCTCCGGAACGTCCCAGGTCTCGCAGAACCGGGCCGCGAAGGCAGGCGGTTCGTTGCCGGCATATAGATGGGAGGTATCTCCGTAACAGTTCATCCGGAAGATCGCTTTTCCGGGCCGGCGCTCTTCGGTATACAAAGATGTGACAGAAGAAGGCGCTGCGACAGTATGGTGCCAAAGAAGCATGGGCGATATATTCATCAGATGGGACAGGAGTACGCACTCCAGCCCGAAATGGCAGAAAAAGGCAAGGATATCCCGGTTCGGCCGGACTGCCTCATAGTATCTTCCGTTCCGTTCATATCCATGGGAAGCAAGGACCCGGTCGAACTCTTCCGTGATCTCCAGGTATTTTTCATAAACGTGCCCTTGCTGCAGGACCTGGTCATCCTGCCAGGTGTCGGTGCCGAAAAAAGCATTTGTATCCGTCCAGTCCTGCGGGAGCCAGTCCCATGGGATGCTGATCTGCCCCGGCCTGTCAGGCCTTTCGATCAGATGAGGAAATTCCCGGAGCCAGTCGCATGGCATTGCGCTCTTTCCCATTTTCTTCAATGTCAGGGAGGCAGTGTCCCGGGCTCTTCCCAGGGTGGAAACATAGAAATCAGAAATCGGCAGAGCCGCCAGCCTGTCAGCCAGCAGCTCCGCCTCTTTCCATCCTTTTTTTGTTAATGAATCTTTCTCGTAATCCGGATCTGCATGCCGGATGATCAACAATCTCATAACGAATATCCTTTTTGCAGGTTCTTATTTTACCGCGAGTTTCAGAAGGCCGTTTTCCAGATCATTCAAAGCCATTTCCTTTACAATGTAATGCTGCAGCTTGCCGGTAGCTGTCATGGGAAGTTCCTGAACAAATCGGTAGTATCTCGGCCGCTTATATCCGGACAGCATGTCGGAATGGTTGCAGTGATCCACCAGATCGCCAACGGTAAGGGAATCATTTTCCGGAATAATATAAGCTACCACAGCCTCTCCGCGGACAGCATCCGGAACGCCGGTAACCGCACAGGTGGCAACGCCCGGGCAGGTATTGATGGCTTCTTCAATGATCGGCGGGTAGATGTTCTCGCCGCCCGAGATGATCATATCATCCTTTCTGCCGGAGATCGTGATAAACTGATGTCTGTCCCAGGTAGCCAGGTCGCCGGTGTACATCCAGCCCTTATAGAATTTGTTGGCATCTTCCTCCGGGTTATTGTAATAGCAGTAAGAGGATTTCGGCGTCCGGATGATGACTTCGCCGGTTTCACATTCATCCATGGCAGCAAGATCATCAGGCTCCGCTTTTCTGCCTTCATAGACTTTTACGACACGAACCTCATCGTCCGTACAGGACCTTCCGGCAGTACCGGCCATTTCAGGCAGATCATAGGGACGAAGGAATGTATTCCAGAAGGTCTCGGTGGTACCGTACCCATTGAACAGATTGCGGGAAAGCGTTTCATGTACCTTCAGACAGTCTGCCCGTTCAAAAGGTGCCCCCATGGTAATGATACCCCTGAGACTGGAAAGGTCTGCGTTGTATTTCTGCTGATGACGGACCAGCATTTTAATAATAGAAGGAACGCCGATGATAAAGGTAATCTTATACTTCTCGATATATTTCAGGGTCAGAAGGCTCTGGAAATTCCGCATGATAACAATGGTGCCGCCGGCATACAGGGTAGGGGTCGGACCGCCGGAATGAATGCCTCCCCTGTGGAACCATGGCGTTGTATTCATCGTTTTGTCCGTCAGGTTCATCGGGAAATGCATCATGACATCGTGAGCACTCATGACTTCACTGGCATGGTACATGGGAACGCCCTTGGGCTTTCCTGTGGTCCCGGAGGTATAAAGGCGCATGACTTCATCATACATATTCGGCACATAATCTGTAACCGGTTCTGTGACAGGATATTCTTTTACAAAATCTTCAAAGCGGATATGGCCTTCAGGCAGTTCACCGCCTCCTGCCATCAGAATGACTGCAGGTTTATTTTCGACGAGTTCCAGTGCTTTGACTGCCATTTCCTTCAGACTGGAATCATATACGTATACCTTCGGCAGACTGGTGTTAAGACAGACAGCGGTTTCGCCCGGGGAAAAATTATAATTCGCAGGGCTGTTGACGGCTCCCAGTTTCTGAGGTGCCAGATAGCAGTACAGCCATTCGATGCTGTTCAGAAGCTGGTACAGAATGACATCGCCTTTTCCGACCCCGTTAGCAGACAGGGCATTGGCAAACTGGTTGACTTCTTTATTAAGCTCCTCATAATCCCATTCTCTGTCTGTGGGCGGATCGATCACAGCGGTCTTGCCCGGGAAACGGCGGACATTGCGCATGAACCCCGCAATATAAGTAAGGTCTTCTTCAAATACCTGGCGGAACATGCTCTTTTTCTGCTCGTGGCCCATCAGCTCATCCACGGAAATGCCGAACACATCTGCGATCCGTCCGGCATAGGAGAGGGTGGGCTCAGCACCGGTACTGCAGTATTTTTTGATCATGTTGTAAGTGATGCCGGTGGCATTGGCCAGGGCATTCATGGACATATGGTTCTTTTCCAGTAATACATTCAGTCTTTCTCCAAATGACATGGTATCCTCCTTGTGATCATAGATATAATATGGCTTTGCAATTTTGTTCAATAATTAAATATAGTTCAGTATATATTAAAAATTATCCTTTGTAAAGAGGAGAAATGTGAATTATAGTGAAGTGTCATTCAGACTTGTTGGAGACGTGCGAGGTACGCAGGAAAAAAGAAGTCTACTTGAGAGAGAAAGGAAAACATGATATGATTTACAAGTTAAAAATGGAATTTTATTTCAAAAGAGAACAGGGGAGGCACGACAATGGCAAACAAAGTAGGCAATCTGATCAAAAAAGCAAGAACCGAAGCCGGGCTCACCCAGGAGCAGCTGGCAAAAAAGGTGAAAAACACCAGCACGTCCGATATCGGAAAAGCGGAGCGGGGAGAGCTGAAACTCACCCAGGAACAGTTAAAGCAGATCGCCAAGGCAACGGGTGTAACACAGAAATCCCTGCTGGACGCAGCAGCATCCAGTTCCTACAAGAGCTCTTCCGCCGCTAAGAAGACAACGGCAGAGAAAAAGACATCCACAAACAAAAAAACATCTGCAGCCAAAACATCCTCATCAAAGAAAACCTCCGGCAGCAGCTCCTCCGGAAGTTCTATGAAAGTATCTTCTACAGAACGCAGACTGGTGGAGCTGTACAGGGAAGCAGATACTTCCGTAAAGAAGAAAGCCATGGAGATCCTGAAAGAAAACCAGCCGGTGACAGAACTGCAGGGAACGATCGAGTCCCTGATAGATGGGGCGATCGGTCTGTTTACCAGCAGATAATGTATTTCGCGATTGTCAGGAAACGCAAAAAACAGTATACTTAAAGAACAGCAAGTTCATAACATTAGAGGAGGGAAATTATGAAGATTTTAGGTTTATCGTTTGGAACTAAAAACGGTAATAATGACACCATGTGCCGTGTGGCACTGGAGAGATGCCAGGAACTTGGCGCAGAGATCGAATTTATCCATGTCTTTGACTGGGATATCGATTACTGCTCCGGCTGTGTAGCATGCTCCAGAGGCCTGGTCATGGGCAAGGGCATGGTCTGCACCCGTAAGGATGACTACAAGGCTCTGTATGAGAAAATGTCTGATGCTGACGGCGTTCTTGTAGTAGATCCTATTTTTGAATCCGGTGCGTCAGGACTCTTCCACGCAGTCTGTGACCGCATGGGTCCCGGACATGACACCGGCATGCTCTTAATGGCAGACGGCATCCTGAAGAGCAAAGGGGAAGCAGGACTGGATCCGAAGTATTTCAGACAAAAAGCCATCTCCTTCGTCGGTATCGGCGGATCTGACTGGAGATGCAGAGTAGAGACTGACCATGCTATGCTGGCTATGAGCCCAGGCTGGAAGGTAGTCAACAATGAAGCATTCCCATGGTGCAAAGATGTTATCAATCAGGATGACAAGATCGAGCGTATGAGACAGATCGGCCAGAATCTGGTAGAGGCTGCCCAGTATCTGATCGATAACAATGTCATGATCGCCGGTTCGGAAGATCTTGATCTGTGGAAAGGCGATGACGGTGCATGCCCGCACTGCCACGGCAACAACTTCTATATTCTTCCCGGAACGACCCACTGCATCTGTGAACTGTGTGGACTGGAGGGAACTTTAGAGCTTGTTGACGGCGCATTCAAGTTTAAGAATGATCCCAGCATTGTCCCGAACGGCCTGATCGAACATGCTCATGATATTGTTTCCGGCAAGAAGATGCACGGCGATGATATCTTTGAGAACGAAAGCCGTCTCATCAACCTGAATAAGGATCCGCAGTATAAAGCCCGCAAGCAGCATTATACTGATGTGATCGCTCCGACCCCGGCACCCGGGAAATAGGAAATAAGAAGCAGTAAAGCAATTACAGCTGTTGCTTTGCAGAATATTTCGACTTTGGCAGCATTTTTCGGCCCCTTTCAGGCTTTTTCGCTGCCAAAGTCGTTTTTTTCTGCATTTTTCGCTGCCCAACCTGAAAAGTTCTGCAGGCGGGTCCATAACAGAGATAAAAACAGCATTACTGTTCCTGCTTGCCAAACCGGGGGAATCCCGATATGATGTAACAGACCGGCAGAAGCCCCCCGGTTAGAATCAATACCGCGATGAGGAGAAACAGATGGGATCGATGAAAAAACGGATCATGACAGGAGTGTTTACATGTCTCTTTGTGATCGGGACAGCTGTTTCCGGTTTTGCAAAGGAAGTGCCCATCTCGGATAAAGAGCAGGAAATAAGACCGTTTCACGATTCCGTCTCGCAGATCGCAAGGAACACATTTTCCCGTTTATCGCCGGAGAAGATCCTGCCGGGAACGGTGCTGCCGCCGGAAGCTGTCGCAGTGATCGGGATCGACCGTTTTTTCTATGTAGAAGAAATATCGGATGAGACATTTGCCCGGATGTGGGGAAAATCTTTTAAGGAAGACTGTACAACGCCACGGGAGGATCTCAGGTATATCCGGTGTCTTCATAAGGATATCGACGGCAATATCAAAGTGGGGGAACTGGTCATGAACCGGATCGTCGCTGATACTGTATGTGAGATCTTCCGGAAACTGTTTGATGCGTCTTTCCCCATAGAAAGCATGCTTCTGGTGGACGAGTTTAATGCAGACGATGAGACGTCGATCATGTCCGATAATACGTCTGCCTTCAATTTCCGGACTGTGGATGACACGGACGAGATTTCCAACCATGCTTACGGACTGGCGATCGATATCAACCCTTATTATAATGTATACTATATTCCTTCAAAGGATTATATCTTCCCGCCGGAAGGGTGGGAGTATCTGGACCGGGAAGCCGATTTTCCTTATAAAGTGGAACCGGGGGACCTTTGCTATGAACTGTTTACGGAAGCTGGTTTTGAATGGGGAGGCTGGTGGACCTACAATACTGATTACCAGCATTTCCAGTATATTCCGTAACAATAAGATCAGCTGTTGCGCTGGCAGATCAGGACGTCGTTTTCCAGGATCCGGGTCGTGCTGTTCGGGATCAGAACTTCGCCATTACGGTTGATGGCGATGATATGAGAATCTGTTTCCTTGTCAAAATCAGAGACCTGTTTTCCTGTCAGGTCGCTTCCGGGACGGACGGCTTCGCAGAAAACAGAAGTAGAGAAATCGCTGTTTCTTTTGCTCCTGGCTATTTCGGTGTATTCTTCCACAAATCCGGCGGAGATGATACCGGTGGGGATGGCAACGGCGCCGACACCGAGAAATGTGATCAGGACCGTCATAGCTCTTCCTAATACTGTGATCGGATAAATATCGCCGTATCCGACAGTAAAGATGGTGGACAGGCTCCACCAGATCCCTGAAAACGCATTCTGATAGGCTTCGGGCTGAGCATCATGTTCCGCACTGTAAATACACAGAGAGGATACCAGCATCAGGAGGATGATGATAAAAACGGATGAAGCGATCTGATTCTTCTTCTTGATGAATACGGTGGAGATCACATGGAAGGAATCATAGGTCGCATTGATCTTGAAGAGGCGGAAGATCCTTACGACCCGCAGGATCCTGAGTGCAATGAAACCGGAGAGGAAGAAAAAGGGAAGGATCGTCAGCAGATCGATCACCCCGTAGAAAGAGGAGACAAATCGGAGGGCGGCTTTTATGCGGGTCTTTCCCGGATACAGAAAGTCAGCTGTCCATAGCCGGAGAGCATATTCGATGATAAAGATACCGATAGTCACAGCTTCGATGATCTCCAGGACCTGATAGTAAGGAGCAAAGATATCAAAGGTCTCCATAAAGAGAACGGAAATATTCAGTATGATGCAGATCACGATGATATAATCAAACAGACGGCTGGGAAGATCGTTCCGGTTGCCGATCTGGATGATCTCAAAGATCCGTTTTCTGTGATTGGTTGCTGTGTCCATTGAAATATCGCTCCGAAACAGATTCACAAGAATCCTTTTTTATAACTGAATTCTATAAAAACTGCCGGAAGATTACAAGAAGAGACCGGAGGAAAAAACCGGAAACAGACAAATATTCAGGAAGGGAAACACTATGGGAAGAAAATCGATCCGAAAAAACAAATCTGTCTATATGATCACGAGGGAGAGCAGGGGATTGACCAGGGAACAGGCCAGCGATGCGATCGACGGGATCTCTCCGAGCAGGCTGGAGAAGCTGGAAAGTTATCGTACGACCGTTCAGCCGGAAGATGTGGTCATGATGGCAAGGGCATATAAAGAGCCTGGATTATGCAATTATTACTGCACCCATGAATGCGCGATCGGGAGAAAAAATACCCCGCAGCTGGAAGAAAAAGAGCTTCCTCAGATCGCGATCGAAATGGTGAATGGGATCAGCCGGGTCTATGAGGCAAGGGAGCAGCTGCTCCATATTGCCGAGGACGGAACGGTGACGGAAGATGAGTACGAGGGCTTCACAGACCTCATTCAGATGATCGACAGGCTCGTGGTATCAGCCCAGACCTTGAAACTGTGGCTGGAAAAGGCACAGGCCACCGGGGAAGTAGATGAAGATCTGACTTCCCGGTGACAGGTATGGTCAGATCTTGGCCCGCTTCTCCTGGATCTCTTTCAGTGTTTGCTCGCGGCGGGTCAGGATCTCTTCGCTCTTTGGCTGGATATCGCCGGACTTTGTCAGGGCGATCTTAGTGATCGTAGGTCCGACCAGTTCATAGATCAGAACGGCAAATAAGGTCAGGGTCCTGATCAAAGTGCCGGTCTCTCCCATGATCTGGGAAGCGGTAAGAGACATACCGAGGGCAACCCCGGCCTGGGGGAACAGCGTGAATCCCAGGTATTTTGTGACCTGCGGCTGACAGTGGACTGCGCGGGAACTTAAGGATGCACCGACATATTTTCCCGCTGCACGGAACACAATATAGATCACACCGATGAGGATGATAAACACATCGGAGAAGATATCAAAACGCAGTGCGGCACCGCTGAGTACAAAGAACAGGCAGTACAGAGGCGATGTCCATTTTTCTGCCCGTTCCATCATTTCTTCCGCCACGGGGCAGGCGTTGCAGAAGATCGTACCCAGCATCATGCAGGTAAGCAAAGGGGAAAAGCTGATGACTGCCGGGCCGACCTTGATCTCCAGCATGGCAAGCGCAGTTGTGATCATAACGCCGCTGACAATAAAGATCATACGGTTTTTGTTGGAATGGAACCATCGTTCCAGACCGGCCAGGATAAATCCGAATACAGCGCCGAGTACCAGGGACATCAGGATCGCTATGATGGGATTGATCACGATGGAGTAGATGTCAATGTCTCCGCCGAGAAGTCCCCTGGCGATTCCGGAAGCAACGGCAAAGCAGACCAGGGCAATGGCATCGTCCAATGCTACGACCGGCAGAAGGATCTCTGTCACAGCACCTTTCGCCTTAAACTGACGGACGACCAGCAAAGTGGCTGCAGGAGCTGTCGCGGAAGCAATGGCTCCCAGTATGATCGCCATCGGCATGGACATTTTATCCGGCATGATAAAATGCAGGATGACCAGGATACCAGTCACAAATAAAACAGCAGTCAGCGCTTCTGCCAGACCGATGATGACTGCCTGCCTGCCGACTTTTTTCAGTTTGGGCAGCATAAACTCGGTACCGATGGCAAAAGCGATAAAACCAAGTGCCAGATTGGAGATCAGATCCAATCCGGAGATCGACTCATAGGAAACAAATCCGAGACCTTCGATCCCGAGCCGCCCCAGGCAGCAGGGACCGATCAGGATCCCGGCGATCAGATAAGCAGTGACATCCGGCATGTTAAAGATCTTAGTGACGCGGGTTGCCAGAACCCCCGCGAACATAGCGATCGCTATGGAAACAAAGAGTGTCATTTATTGGTAAACCTTCTTTCTATTGCTCAATTTTCGTCGTCCCAGTAGGGCTCTTCATAGCCCTCTTCCTGGTAGACGTAATCTTCCTCCTGCCAGCCGTCTTCTTCCCAGCCAGCCTCGTTGTTGCCTTCCTCTTCCCAGTACGTATCTTCATACCCCTCGTCAGCCCATTCTTCTTCGGCATATCCGTCGTCTTCCCAATATTCCTCCTCGTAACCGTCATCGGCCCAGTTTTCTTCCCAGGATACGTCTTCATAGACAGGCTCCTGTCCTTCTTCCGGAACAGCTGCAGCGGGTTCTTCCGGGGAAACTGTGGTTTCCGGTTCGGACCTGATCTCATCCGGTGCGGGCGGCACGATATAAGTCTCTTCTTTCAGATCAGGGCTGCCGTCGGCAGGAAGCAAAGCGTTTGGCGCAAGATCCTCGATCGGTGCGTCAAGGTTGGAATAAGTGATATATTCCAGAAGTTCCGCCTGGTCGCTGGCCAGGGAATCATAGTCCTGTGCCAGGAGAAGATCCGTGATCTGCGCTTCATTTACAAAACGGATCAGATTAAGATCAAAATGACTCTGGTCAACAACGTAGATCTCTTCAAAAGAGCCGGTCAGGAACGGAACCAGAGCATTTCCGCTGCTGTCTTTTACCAGCAGGAGCTTTCTTCCGTTTGCGGTATCAGTCGTTACTTTAATGATATAATCATCTCTTCCTAAAAATACATGGAAGAAATCTGCGTCAGGTACATCAAAAAACAGTCCGCCGGTGAAAAGATACCGGTAATCCGGAGCGTAGTAGTCTGCCGTATAGGAGCCTGTCGGGATATAGTAGACAAATGTTTCCGGATCATTCAGGATCTCACTGCGGCCCGTAACAGCGTAGGAAGATCCGAGATAATCCCTGTGTTCTCTGATGCGGTATGTGTCCAGTGCTGCAAAGGGGACAGAGGCGGCTCTGGCAAATTCCCGGGCAGAGTAATACGCAGCAAGGGGAGCCCAATGACTATCCGTCCTTAGAAAGACCGGCTCCAGGTTATGGTTGTTCAGTACTTCTATGATATCGACCGGCGTGATCCTGCTGATCAGTTTGATGGTCAGACTTCGGTAGGCATCTTTCATATCCGCGTTCCTGTCCGCATAGTTGGCAGGAATATAGAACTGGACCGCTTTCGGGATCGGCATCACAAAGATATTGATGGAATCATCCAGCATCTGCCGGATATAATTGATCGTGCCGGCATATACAGATACGTCACCGCCTTCATAAAGAGAAAGTGCCCGCCAGTGTCCGTCCTGTTTTACGATCAGCTGACCTCCAGCTTCCAGAACGTCTGTATTAGTAATATGATAGTTCCGGTTCTGGACGACGTCGAAGGAGGTATCATCTGAGGAAGGATCCGATGTCCGGGAAACAAAAGAGTCAGAAGTTTCCGGCGTTTCCTCCTGGGAGATCACAGGGTCGGGATAACCGGGGCCGAAGACAGAACGGATCCCTTTTCCGGCTGCCTTCAGAAAGGCGTGATCGGAAGCAAGCGCATTGTAGCGCTCCATGATCCTGTCTGTATACCTTCCCGAAAAATAATCGTCAAATGTCAGGGCAGGCCATTCTTCTGAAACATGCGCTTCAGAATTATTCCATGACGATGTCAGGGGCAGCAAAACGGCAGCTGCCAGCCAGATGGCAAAGAAGATCAGGACAAGTCTTGCACAGACAGCGCTGTTTTTCGTCAGAGCAGACCGTTCCTTTACAGCCTTTGCGGAAACCGGCCGTGCAGGCGGTACAAAATCGGCACCGCACGGAAGAGTCTTCCCGGAAGAAGCATCCTCTTTCAAAACCGATGTTTCTTCAGCCGGCGCATCTGTCTGCTGCGGTTGTCCTAAGATCCGGTTTTCATCATCAGTATTCGGTTTTTGCGGATTTTTTGCATGTCGGATCATTGCACCTTATAATCTCCAGTATTCCCAAAATGCATCAGGCCGCTCGGCGATCAGAAACGAACAGACTGCCAGCAGGATCAGGCAGAGGACCATCTGTATGATCCTGACTCTGGAAGCTGTGATCTCGTCTCTGCTCTTGATAAAACTCTCTGTGATCCGTTCCCTTAACGGACCACAGAACAAAACAGCTGCGATCAGAAGAAACAGATTTCCGCTGATGGAATTCCATGTATAGGGATCCGTCAGGGAAGTCTGTCCTGACAGGATACCGATCCCGGTGATCTTGAGAAAGAACTGTCCCAGCCGGTTCAGATCCCTGAAATACAGGATCCCGAAACTGATGATAATGATCAGTTTGCTTAAGATGTGTTTAAGCCATACGGGCCATGTTTTCAGCCTTTCTTCCCCGATCTTCTGCTCCAGAAGGATAAAAACGCCGCAGAATATTCCCCACAGCAGTCCGTTCCAGGAAACGCCGAACCAACCGCCGATACATGCCCAGACCAGGAAAAAAGCAGGATAACGCCATTGTTTCCTTACAGGAGAAGAGAACATGTAATCTCTGAAAAACGAGACCTGTGTCATGAACCATCTCTGCCAGAATTCGGTTACCGTCCGGCACATATAAGGATGATCGAAGTTCGCCGGGTAATGAAAGCCGAACATCCGGGCAATCCCCGAGGCCATATCGGAATAACCGCTGAACAGGTAATACAGATACAGACAGAAGACCAGGAGAACATACCAGGCGCCGAGGGTCGAAAGAGCAAAAAAGCCTTCTCCGAAAAAAGTTCTGACCACAGGATAAAGATTGCCTGCGATCAGAACGGTTTTTGTCAGTCCGATAATGAATTTTATGAGTCCTTCATATATGTCTGAAGAAGTGATACGGCGTCTTACCAGCTCGGTTTCCAGTTCTTTATAACGAACGACCGGTCCTGCCGTTAATTGAGGGAACAAAGACAGATACATCAGAAACAGCAGATATCTGTTCTGCGGTCTTATCGATCCCCGGCTGCAGTCAAGCAGATAGGAAATCACATGGAGTGTATAGATACTGATCCCGAGAGGAAATGTGTGCTCGGACATCAGTCCTGCCATTACGCTGAAATATTTAAACCCGATCAGGATCAGGATGTTTGCAGCAACAGAGAATATCGTCAGTTTTCGCCCGAGACTGTCTGTGCGGAAGCGGTCTATCTGGATCCCCATAAACCAGTTAAAGATGGAACTGAACAGAAGGAGCAGGATCCAGAACGGTTCTCCCCATATGTAAAACAGCAGAGAAAATACGAGAAGGATCACATTCCTCATGCGTACATTCTTTGCACAGAAATAAAGAAGAAGGCATATAGGTAAAAACAAATAGATAAAAAACAGATTTGTAAAAACCATTCAGCAGTCCCTTTTCTTCCGGTCAATACTCCTCTTTTACAGCAAATCCAGTTAATTATAGATTCTTACAGGGATTCCGTCAAGGAATTCCCGGACTGCACCGTGCCGGGATGCCGGAAAAAGGAGCAGAGAACGATTGCTCTCTGCCCCCTTTCTGTATCAGCTTGGTCTTGCGTCTGTATGGAATTTCTCAGGACTTATTCTGCCTGGGCGGGAACTACAACGATATTTCCTTCCCAGCTGCCGCCTGCTGAAGTATCAACAGCTTCTTCGTTTACCGTGACGTCACCGTTAATGACGGCGCCGGCTTCTACAGTAAGAGAAGTCAGAGTGGATCTATCGGTGACATTCCAGACGGAACCTTCTCCGACCACAAGGCTGCTCAACATTCCTTCACCGGTAAAATAAGCGGCAGGATCAAGGACCCAGCAGCAGGCAGGATCTGCTTTGCACTCTTCAGACCAGAGAGCATCCCAGGTCTCTTTGTCCATATTGGTAAACGCGCCTGTCCAGGTGGAATGATCCAGGGTGACCAGACAGTTGCGCTGATAATCGAAGTGCTTTACATCTCCTGCGATATCGGAATCGATCATGGTCATTTCCGTTCCCTTTCCGGTCATATCATTGTCTGCATGGGCATAACGGCTCATGCCGTCGGAATTCAGGACCGTCATAAGGAGCGTGTTCGAGTAACTCTCTGCACTGACATTCTGGAGGGTAATGTACGATCCGGTGGATTTGACCAGGAAATTGGCTCCTTTGATGAAATCCACATATTCGCCCATAGCCGGGCCGTAATCTTCGTACCAGTTCACCAGGTTGGCCTGCTCATCCAGTTCTTTGCTGGTGACGATCTGTGTATCCACCAGCTCTACGACGGCATGATAGTCGCTGCCGGCACCGGATCCCATCATATCCGGCGAGTGGAGCTGAAAATCATTACGGCCTGCTTCTACCAGGTTGCCGCCGTTCCGCTCTTTGTATCCTTCGGATACTTCATAATCTGCCGGCAGATAAGCGAGAGCTTCTTCGCTGGCATCGGCACCGTTGAGCATGTGGATCTCCCCGTTGTTGGAAAGGATCGCGCCGATCTCAGCGCCGGAAAGTACGGATGCATAGAACCAGTCGACGATGGAAGTGTCCGCGTAGGTACCGTATCCACCGTGAACGCCTTTTCCGATTGAGTCATAGCTATAGAAAGAAAATCCTTTGTTGGCTGAATCCGTGGACATGGCGGCCCAGCCTTCTGTCTCTACATAAGAACCATAGTAATAGGTATGGGAACGTTTGTAAGACATGTTGGCACGGGCATACCCGGAGATCCCAAGAGCTGCATTGGAAGGAGGATCTGCGATCGCGGCAGTAAAACCTTCCGGATCGCCGGAAGCACCGGTCTGAACGATACTGGAATTGATCACGACCAAAGTGCCTTCTCCTTCTGCGGCAACGGTATAGTTGCCGAGACGTCCTCCTTTGCCGTTGGTGGTAAAGTGACAGTTATCAAGGGTGAGGATACCGCCTGTTACGCCTGCACAGTAACCGCCGGCATCATTGGCACCGACTTCTTCCGTGACGTTGGTGTTGATCACACTGTTGCGGATCGTGTATTCGCCTCCTGTCACCTGGAATCCGTTTGTCGTGAAGGTGTTGATCTCAAGATCAATGCCGTCTGCCATTGTTTCACCGACTTCGCCGGTCAGTTCATAACTTCCTGCTTCTTCATCAACCGTAAGCCCTTCTTCTGAGATCGTGAAGATCGTAGTGGCTGCCGCTCCTTCTGATCCTCCGGAACCGCCGTCGGAATCGCCGCCGGGACCACCGGGTCCGCCGGGTCCTCCTTCCTGTCCGCCTTCGGATCCTCCGTCTCCGGGTCCCATGGACATGGCAGCGTCACCGTTTGATTCCCCTTCCGGAGCCGGACCGGGACCGGCGAATGCGGTCAGGGAAAGCGTGAGGCAGAGCGCCAGGATCAGCGCGATCATCTGTAATGCCTTTTTCATTTTTTTCTCCCTTCTGTAAAGTTATATAATGTGAATTGCTGCGGCATGATGGTGCAGCCGCAGACAGAAAAAGTATAGCAGATGCAGAAATCCATGAAAAGAATCTCACGCGTTCTAAAGTTCGTACAAAGGCTCAGGCGGGCGCGAAGTAACTGTTGAAAAACCGGAATGATTATTGGTGATATTTAACAAAAAGCATGAAATGGCAAACGGAAATTTGCAGTTTAGAAAGGAATGCTGTAGTATAAAATAAAGAAAAGAAAAGAAGCCATATCCGTCTGCAGGAGCCCGGCATCAGGCTCCTGCATTTAAAATACCGGAAAAGGAGATGTGACATGCTCGAAACAGGGATCAGGAACAGAAAAGAAGAGATCGTGACAAAAAGCAACAGCGCCAATGCGGTCGGAAGCGGCCTTCTGGAAGTGTATGCCACGCCATCCATGATCGCCCTCATGGAAGGGTGTTCCCATGAAAGTGTGGCGCCTTATCTGGAGGAAGGATGCGGAACCGTCGGGATCTCCCTGGATATCCGGCATGTCGCGGCGACTCCGGTAGGAATGAAAGTTTTTTGTGAAACCGAGCTGATCAAGATCGACGGCAGGATCCTGACCTTTGAAGTAAAGGCTTATGATGAAAAAGGCCTGATCGGGGAAGGGACCCATGTGCGCTGCATCGTCTTCAATGAACGGTTCCAGCAGAAAGCGGATGCAAAACTGGAAGCATGAGTACAAAGGACGTAACATGAATTTTGCAGATACTTATTATAAAAAAACGATCATACAGAAACTGTTCGGACCGGATGAACTGCTGACTGTCTTTTGCGCCGGCACGAACATGCCTCTGGTACAATGCAGTGACGACACCGGCAACGACCGGGTCTTTGTGCTGGAAAAAGAAGAACTGCTGAAGGATTTCTGTCTGCCGTATGCGGAGAAAAAACTTGCGGTGAGGGGGATCAAATACCCTGCGAAGGAGAAAATGAAATTCTTTGCGGCAGCTGCCAGTATGAGCATCGATGAGATCATTTATGTGGATGCTGCCGGGAGCCATATCCTTCTCCTGTCTGATGTCATAAAGAAAAAAGATCTGTCTTCTCTTCCAAAGGAGAAGCGCCCGGTGGAAAATCCCGCCCTGCTCCTGTCCGGAGTTTATTTTATGCAGGAAGCCTCCAGAAATGTTCCGCCGCAGGAGAAAAAAGGGCTGGCGGAGCTGGAGGAAGAACTCTCCGCGAATATCGTGAAAGGGACATTTATCATCCCTGCACAGTTGGATCAGGAAATTCCGCAGGGACAGCAGCCTGTGAAAGTGCCTCTGCTCAAGACCCCTGCGGGCGATACTTTTCAGCCTGTCTTTACGGACAATCTTGAATTTGCCAAGTACAACAGGGAGGGCCAGTTTAAAGCCCTGGCAGTTCCTTTTCCTGCCCTGGAGAAGATCCTGGCAAAGGAAGCAAAAGGATTTATGCTGAATCCCGGCGGTTTTCATATTGTTATTGCCAGGGAAATGCTGAAAAGCCTGGCGATCAGGTTCGGTCGCTGATCATCCTT